>OOBW01000108.1_pt1 | contig 87953 bp, 77 predicted proteins | sample 1671701 | NCBI WGS metagenome assembly OOBW01 (sample SAMN06348183, study PRJEB24527) | human gut metagenome | biome: human gut; feature: ankylosing spondylitis patient; material: feces | host: Homo sapiens | place: China | collected 2015-10 | reverse complement strand
ATTGGCGTATGGCGTAGTTTTTACTGGAAATTCATCAAAAGAAAAAGCCTGAAACTTCTCGGTACATCAAGAAGTTTCAGGCTTTGTTTTGCTTAAATTGGAAATTTACTGTTCAATCGGCTTCATCGTGGGGAACAGCAGCACGTCGCGGATGGAGGCGCTGTCGGTCAGCAGCATGACCAGACGGTCCACGCCGAAGCCCAGGCCGCCCGTGGGGGGCAGGCCGTACTCCAGAGCGTTGACGTAGTCGTAGTCCACCTGGGCCTTGCAGTCGGGCTCGATGGCCTTGCGCTCGGCCACCTGACGCTCGAAGCGGCCCTTCTGGTCGATGGGGTCGTTCAGCTCGCTGAAGGCGTTGCCGTACTCGGTGCAGTCGATGAAATACTCAAAGCGCTCGGTGAAGGCGGGGTCGTCCGGCTTGCGCTTGGCCAGGGGGCTGATCTCCACGGGGTAGTCGTAGATGAAGGTGGGCTGGATCAGCTTGTCCTCCACAAAGGCGTCGAAGAACTCGGCCAGAATGGCACCCTTGGTGGGCACCTCAGGCAGCTCCACATGGTGCTCCTTGGCGGCGGCAATGGCGTCCTCGTCGGTCTGCCAGTCGTTGAAGTCCACGCCGGAATACTTCTTCACGGCCTCGATCATGGTCAGGCGCTCCCAGTGGCCCATGTCGATCTGCTTGCCCTGATAGGGGATGACCATGCTGCCGCAGATCTTCTGAGCCAGACGCTTGTACAGCTCTTCCACCAGGTCCATCATGCCGTGGAAATCGGTAAAGGCCTGATACAGCTCAATGGAGGTGAACTCCGGGTTGTGCTTGGGGTCCATGCCCTCGTTGCGGAAGATGCGGCCCACCTCGTACACACGGTCCATGCCGCCCACGATCAGGCGCTTGAGGTACAGCTCGGTCTCGATGCGCAGCACCATGTCCATGTTCAGGCTGTTGTGATGGGTGTAGAAGGGGCGGGCCGAGGCACCGATCTCAAACGGAGTCAGGATGGGGGTGTCCACTTCGAGGAAGCCCTTCTCGTCCAGATAAGCGCGGATCTCCTTCAGGATCTGGCTGCGCTTGACGAAGGTGTCCTTGACCTCGGGGTTGGCGATCAGGTCCACATAGCGCTGGCGATACCGCATCTCGGTGTCGGTCAGGCCGTGGAACTTCTCGGGCAGGGGACGCAGGCTCTTGGCCAGCAGGGTCAGCTCGGTGGCGCGCACGCTCAGCTCGCCGGTCTTGGTGCGGAACACCTCGCCCTTGACGCCGATGATATCGCCCACGTCCAGCTTCTTGAAGGCGGCATAGGGCTCATCGCCCAGCTCGTCGCGGCGGACATACAGCTGGATGTCGCCCTTGTCGTCGCGCAGGTGGGCAAAGCTGGCCTTGCCCATCACGCGCTTGGACATCATGCGGCCGGCCAGAGCAACCTGCTTGCCGCTGTCGGTCTCGTTGGGCAGGTCCTTGAATTCTTCCTTCAGGTCGGCCGAGTAGGCGTCCTGCGGGTACTTGGTCAGGGTAAAGGGGTCATGACCGGCGGCCTGCAGGTCTGCCAGCTTCTGGCGGCGCACCTGCACCTGCTCGCTCTCGGACAGGCCCTGTGCGGGGTTCTTCTTTTGCTCTTCCATGGTTTCTCCTATCAGCTGCGTGCGTGGGTAATGGCCAGCACGGTGTACTCCACGGTGTGGCCGGTGGGCAGCAGCACTTCGGTCTTGGCGCCCACAGCGCGGCCCAGCAGCGCGTGGCCCACGGGGCTCTCGTCGCTGATCTTGCCGTTCAGGGGGTCGGCCTCGGTGCGGCCCACGATGTCGTATTCTTCGGTCTCATCCTCGCCGGTCATCTGGATGGTGACGTGGGTGCCCACAGACACGCTGTCCACACTCAGCTCGCTCTCGTCGATGATGACGGCGTTCTTGATCATCTGCTCCAGCTCGGTGATGCGGTTCTCCACCAGACCCTGGGTGTTCTTGGCCTCGTCGTACTCGCTGTTTTCCGACAGGTCGCCGTGGCTGCGGGCTTCCTTGATCTCCTCGGCCAGCTCCTTGCGGCGCACGGTCTTGAGGTACTCCAGTTCCTCCTGCATAGCTTTCAGGCCGGCAGCGGACATCTTGATCTCTTGTGCCATTTGAGAATCTCTCCTTGTCTATACTTGATTCGCGCAGGTGCAAAGCCGCGCAATGATGCCATTTTGACTACATTATTATAATAGCAAGGCGGTGCTTTGTCAACAAAAAAGGCGGCACAGGGGCAGAAAAAGGGCCCGCCGCACATGCTCTGTGCGGGCAGCCCTTGACAAACACGAAAAAATCCCGTCTGAACTGCTTCAGACGGGATTTTTGTGGTTTTATGGGGCTTTGGCTCAGGTCTCCACGCCCTCGAACTGGCTGTTGTACAGTTTGGCGTAGAAGCCGCCTGCGGCCAGCAGTTCGTCGTGGTTGCCCTGCTCCACGATGTGGCCGTCCTTCATCACAAGGATGACGTCGGCCTCACGGATGGTGGACAGGCGGTGCGCCACGATGAAGCTGGTGCGGCCCTGCATCATGCGGGCAAAGGCCTTCTGGATGCGCACCTCGGTGCGGGTGTCGATGGAGGAAGTAGCCTCGTCCAGGATCAGCATGGGCGGCAGGCAGAGCATCACGCGGGCGATGCACAGCAGCTGCTTCTGGCCCTGACTGATGTTGCCGCCGTCCTCCGCGATGACGGTGTCGTAGCCGTCCGGCAGGCGGCGGATGAAGCTGTCGGCGTGGGCGGCCTTGGCGGCAGCCACCACCTCGTCCAGGGTGGCGTCCGGCTTGCCGTAGGCGATGTTCTCCCGCACCGTACCGGCCCGCAGCCAGGTATCCTGCAGCACCATGCCGTAGCTGCCGCGCAGCGAAGCGCGGGTCACGTCCCGGATATCTGTGCCGGACACCTTGATGCTGCCGCTGTTCACGTCATAGAAGCGCATGAGCAGGTTGATGAGGGTGGTCTTGCCGCAACCGGTGGGGCCCACGATGGCGATGCGCTGGCCGGGCTTCACGTCCAGGCTCAGGCCCTCGATCAGCGGGCGGTCGGGCAGATAGCGGAAGGACACATCCTCCAGCTGCACATGGCCGTCCGGCTGCAGCACAGCGGCGTTCTCGGCTTCCGGGATCTGGTCGTCGGCGTCCAGCAGCTCAAACACGCGGGCCGCACAGGCCAGCGCGTTCTGCAGCTCGGTGACCACGCCGGAGATCTCGTTGAAGGGCTTGGTGTACTGGTTGGCGTAGTTCAGGAACACGCTCAGCTGACCGATGGTGATGCCGCCGCGCACGGCGTACAGGGCACCCACCAGGCCCACACCGGCGTACACGATGTTATTCACAAAGCGGGTGGCGGGGTTGGTCATGCTGGAGAAGAAGATCGCTTTCAGGCTCACGTCCTGCAGCCGGCCGTTCACTTCGTCAAAGGCGTCCAGGCTCTCGGCCTCGTGGCCGAAGGCCTGCACCACCTTCTGGCCCTCGATCATCTCGTTGACCAGCGCAGTCTGCTCGCCGCGCACGCTGCTCTGACCCTGAAAATACTTGTAACTGCGCTTGGCAAGGAAGCTGGCCACCAGCAGGCTCAGCGGGGTGATGCACACCACCACCAGCGTGATGGCCACGTTCTCGCTCAGCATGAACAGCAGGGTGCCCAGAATGGTCAGCACGCCGCTGAACAGCTGGGTGAAGCCCATCAGCAGGCCGTCGGCAAAGGTGTCCACATCGGCCACCATGCGGCTCACGATGTCGCCGGAGGGGTGGCTGTCGAGGTAGGACAGCGGCAGGGTCTGGATCTTGCGCAGGGCCTCGTTGCGCAGGTCCCGGCTCACCGAAAAGGTGATGCGGTTGTTGCACACGCTCAGCAGCCACTGGGCAAAGGCGGCCACCACGGCCACCACCAGCACCTCCACGATGATGCGGCCTACACCGGCAAAGTCCACATTGCCTTTGCCCAGCATCAGGTCGATGGCGTCACCGCACAGGATGGGGATATACAGCTGTGCGGCCACACTCACGGCGGCCACGATCAGGCTGCAGACCACGAACAGGGAATAGGGGCGGATCTTGTGCAGCACACGGGTCAGTGTGGCCTTGCGCTGTTCCGGGGTCAGTTTTGCTTTGGCTTTCGCGCTCATTTCTGCACATCCCCTTTCTTGAACTGGCTCTCATAGATCTCTTCGTACACCGGGCAGCTCTGGCGCAGCTGGTCATGGGTGCCAAGGCCCACCAGCCTGCCGTCGTCCAGCACAAGGATCTGATCGGCGTGCTGCAGGCTGGCAGCGCGCTGGCTCACGATGAACACGGTCAGGCTGCCGGGCAGAGCGGCCAGTGCCTTGCGCAGGGCCGCGTCGGTGGCGTAGTCCAGGGCGCTGGCGCTGTCGTCCAGGATCAGAATGTCCGGCCTGCCCACCAGTGCACGGGCAATGGTCAGGCGCTGCTTCTGGCCGCCGGAAAGGTTCCGGCCGCCCTGTTCCACGGGCTCGTCCAGGCCAAGGGGCTTTGCCTGGACGAATTCTGCCGCCTGTGCGGTCTCCAGGGCCGCCCACAGCTCGGCGTCGGTGGCATTCTTGTTGCCCCACAGCAGGTTGGAGCGGATGGTGCCGCCGAACAGCTGGGCTTTCTGCATGACCACATTCACCTTGCCGCGCAGGGCTTCGCGGGGGTAGTCCGCAGCCGGGCGGCCCAGGATCTCCACGGTGCCCTCGGTGGCGTCGTAAAAGCGGGGGATCAGGTTGACCAGGCTGGACTTGCCGCTGCCGGTGCCGCCGATGACGCCGATGGTCTGGCCGCGCTTGGCGGTAAAGCTGATGTCGGACAGGCTGGGTGCGCCGGCCCCGGCATAGGTCAGGCTCACATGGTCAAAGCGCACGGCGTCACCGGCCTTGTCGGCGGGCACCTCACTGCGCAGCTCGGCGGGAAAGTCCATGCCGGGCTTGGTGTCCAGCACAGCCTGCACACGGCCGGCGCAGGCCAGCGCTTTGCTTACCTGCACGATCAGGTTGGCCAGCTTGACCAGCTCGATCAGGATCTGGTTCATATAGTTCACCAGCGCGATCACGTCGCCGGAGGCCATGCCGCCCACGTTGATCTCAATGCTGCCCACATACAGCAGTGCCACGATGGCAATGTTGATGATCACATAGGTCAGCGGGCTCATCAGGGCCGAAAGATGGCCCACATGGAGCTGCATTCTGGTCAGCAGGTCGTTGGCGTTCTCGAAGCGGTCGATCTCGTCCTGCTCCTTGTCAAAGGCACGCACCACGCGCACACCGGTCAGGTTCTCGCGGGTCAGGCCCAGCACACGGTCCAGCCGCACCTGCGCGGTCTTGTACAGCGGGCGGGTGATGACCATCACGCCGAACACCACCACACTCAGCAGCGGGATGGCCACCACGAAGATCAGGGCGGCCCGCGCGTTGACCGTAAAGGCCATGACCATGGCACCGATCACCACAAAGGGGCTGCGCAGGAACAGGCGCAAAAACAGATTCAGGCCGCTCTGCACCTGGTTGATGTCGCTGGTCATGCGGGTGATGAGGGTGCTGGTGCCCAGGGTGTCCATCTCCGAAAAGCTCAGGCTCTGGATGTGGGCAAACAGGGCATGCCGCAGGGCGGTGGAGTAGCCCACCGCCGCCTTGGCGGAAAAATACTGCGCCGTGAGGCTGCAGGTCAGGCCGATGACGGCCAGCAGAAGCAGGATGCCGCACCGCACCAGGATGTAGTGCAGGTCGTGGGCGGCAATGCCCACATTGACGATATCGGCCATGACCAGCGGCACGAACAGGTCAAATGTGGCTTCCAGCATCTTGAACAGAGGGGCAAGCACGCTCTCGCGCTTGTAGTCCCTCAGATAGCCAAGCATGTTGTTCAAGGCTATTTCCTCCTTTTCTGATCCCAGTATTCTGGAATTTTACCTATTATAGCGCACACAGCTGAAAAAAACCATACGTTTGCCGGGATAGATGCAGAGCCAAAGCGCAGGTTTTCCGTTGAGAAAGATGGAAAATCCTGCTATACTAGGAGATGACACTGAAGGAAAGCAGGAAACATACAATGGCAAGAAGAACAGACGGCGGGGTGCGCTTCCGCCCGGTGGGCAGCAGCCGGCACCCGCGCACGCCGGTGCGCTACAGCCCCGGCGGCACCGGCTGCCCGGCGATCGAGCAGGCAATCGAGCGGCTGTATCACGGGCAGAACGAGGAGAGCTTCTGGGCCCTGATGGGGGCCCTGAACTACGCGCTGGAGCTGGAGACCCATGTTCTGGTGCCGCTGCAGACGGCCCCGGGCACACCGCCCACCCCGGCCCCCTGGGCCGAGAACCCCGTCCCGCAGCAAAAGGCCAGAGGGCTTGCGCTCTGGACCCTGAAAAACAAGGACCGTACCTGGCTGCCGCTGTTCACCTCCAGCGCAGCCGCCTGCGTGGACCGCAGCACGGCGGCCCGCCCCATGGCGGACTACACCCTGCAGGACGCCATGGAACTGGTGCTGGATGCGCCGGACATCGACGGCGTGGTCATCGACCCGTGGGGCCACTCGGCCACACTGGATGAGGCCCTGCTCAACGGCCTGCTCCACGCGGGCCACAACCCGGAGGAGCCGGGAGACGAAGAAGTAGAAGCCGGGCGGGAAGCGGCCCGCGCCGGGGACTGGCGGATGGCGGCCGACCACTACGACGAAGCCGCCCAGCAGGGCAATGCCATGGGTCTCTCGCTGCTGGCAGACTGCCTGTACCGGGGCCGGGGCGAGATGCAGAACAAGACCGAGGCCCGCCGGATGTGGCGCACTGCCGCCGACCACGGCGAGGTGCTGGCCATGCTGTCGCTGGGCGAGGACTGCGCTGCCCGGGGCGAAGCGGGCAAGGCCCTGCTGTACTACCGCAAAGCCCGGCAGACGGCGCAGGGCATGCCGGACATCGAGTATACCCCGCGCATCTGTCTGCGCCTTGCCCAGGCCGAGACCCGCTACGTCTCGGCCAAAAAGGCCATGGCACTGGCGGCAGAGGCCGCCCAGGGCTTTGCCATCCTGGCCCGGGAGAAGGAACCGGATGCGGCCGAATTGCAGGCAGAAGCGGAACAGCTGCTGCGGGAACTGGCCGATCCGAAGCCCCGGAATACGGCCTACAACATAGATTCTTTACAATTGGACTAAAAAATGGTCACAGGCATCGGGTAAGATGATCAGGTGAATAAAATGCTTTGGCGGACGGGATGCGCCGCAAAGAGAGGAAAACGATATGAGCAAAGTGATCGGCATTGACCTTGGCACAACAAATTCCTGTGTGGCGGTGGTGGAAGGCGGCAAGCCTGTGGTCATCACCAACGCAGAGGGCGAGCGCACCACCCCCAGCGTGGTGGCCTTTACCAAGGACGGTGAGCGTCTGGTGGGCGGCGCGGCCAAGCGGCAGATCGCCACCAACTCCGGCCGCACCGTGACCAGCATCAAGCGCCACATGGGCAGCGATTACCGGGTGCACATCGACGGCAAGGACCTGACCCCGCAGGAAATCAGCGCCATGATCCTGGCCAAGATCCGCCGCGACGCCGAGAGCTATCTGGGCGAGCCGGTGACCGAGGCCGTTATCACGGTGCCCGCCTACTTCGACGACAGCCAGCGCAAGGCCACCCAGGACGCCGGACGCATCGCGGGCCTGAACGTGCTGCGCATCATCAACGAGCCGACGGCTGCCGCTGTGGCCTACGGCCTGGACAACGAAGCACCCCAGAAGATCCTGGTGTACGATCTGGGCGGCGGCACCTTTGACGTGTCTATCATCGAGATCGAGGACGGTACTTTTACAGTGCTGGCCACCGGCGGCGACACCCATCTGGGCGGTGATGACTTTGACGAGCGCATCGTGGAGTACGCTGTGGCCGAGTTCAAGAAGTCCGACCGCATCGACCTCTCCCGCGATCCGGCTGCGATGGGCCGCCTGAAGGAGGAAGCGGAAAAGGCCAAGAAAGAGCTGTCCAGTGCACCCTCCGCGCAGCTGAACCTGCCCTTCATCGCGGTGGGCAAGGACGGCCCCCACCATCTGGATCTGTCGCTGTCCCGCCCGCAGTTCGAGATGATGACCGGTGACCTGCTGGCCCGTACCGTGACCCCGGTGCAGAACGCCCTGCGAGATGCCGGCATCTCCGCCAGCCAGCTGGGCAAGGTGCTGCTGGTGGGCGGCAGCACCCGCATGCCCGCCGTGGAGCGCCAGGTGCGGGAGCTGCTGGGCTGCGAGCCCAGCCATAGCCTGAACCCGGACGAGTGCGTGGCCATGGGTGCCGCCGTGCAGGGCGGTCTGCTGCAGGGCGGCGGCAAGCTGGCTGGTGCTACCGGTGCCGCCGCACAGGGTCTGGTGCTGATGGATGTCACCCCGCTGACCCTGTCCATTGAGACGCTGGGCGGCGTGGCCACCCCGCTGATCACCCGCAACAGCATGATCCCCACCCGCAAGAGCCAGATCTTTACCACGGCACGCCCCATGCAGACCAGCGTGGAGATCAACGTGCTGCAGGGCGAGCGCCACTTTGCCCGCGACAACAAGAGCCTGGGCAAGTTCAAGCTCAACGGCATCCGGGCCAGCTTCTCTTCCAAGCCGCAGATCGAGGTCACCTTTGACATCGACGTCAACGGCGTGGTCAAGGTGTCGGCCAAGGATCTGGGCACCGGCCGGGAGCAGAACATCACCATCACCGGCAGCACGAACCTGTCCGAAAACGAGATCCAGCGCGCTATGGCGGATGCCGCAGCCTACGAGGCCGAGGACAGCCGCCGCAAGGAGCGGCTGGAGCTGCACAACCAGGCCGAGGTGCTGGCCTACAAGGTGGACGAGGCCTTGTCCAAGTGCAAAAAGGAGCTGGACCGCGACGAAAAGAACCGCATCAAGACCGATGTGGCCAACCTGCGCCGCTGCCTGCGCAAGGACAAGCCCGAGAAGATGAACGAGACCGAGGAAGCGGCCCTGCGGCAGGCCAAGAGCCAGCTGGAGGAAAGCGCCAACCACCTGATGATGCTGTACACCAGCCAGCAGCAGGCCCAGGGCCCGGACCAGACCCTGTGAGATGCCCTTATAAAACAAAAAAAGGAACCGCTGCGGCGGTTCCTTTTTTGTTTTGCAGATCAGAGCATCTTGGACAAAAATGCCTTCAGGCGCGGATGCTTGGGGTTGGAGAACAGCTCCTGCGGGGGCTCGTCCTCCTGGATTTGACCGCCGTCGATGAAGATCACGCGGTTGGACACCTCGCGGGCAAAGCCCATTTCGTGGGTGACCACCAGCATGGTGATGCCGGTGTGGGCCAGCTCCTTCATCAGCTCCAGTACCTCGCCCACCATCTCCGGGTCCAGGGCGCTGGTGGGCTCATCGAACAGGATCACGTCCGGGTCCATGGCCAGAGCGCGGGCAATGGCAATGCGCTGCTGCTGGCCGCCGGACAGGCTCTTGGGGTAGACGTTGGCCTTGTCGGCCAGACCCACACGGGCCAGCAGCTCGTCGGCGCGCTGGGAAATGGCTTCCTTGTCCTTCAGCTTGAGCAGGCTGGGGGCCAATTCCAGGTTCTTCTTCACGGTCAGGTGGGGGAAGAGGTTGAAGTGCTGGAACACCATGCCCATCTTCTGGCGCACGGCGTCGATGTGGGCATCGTCCACCTCCACGCCTTCAAACTTGATGGAGCCGGAGGTGGGGATCTCCAAACGGTTCAGGCAGCGCAGGAAGGTGGACTTGCCGCAGCCGGAAGGGCCGATCAGGCACACCACGTCGCCGCGGTAGATGTCGATGTCGATGCCCTTGAGCACGTCCAGGGTGGGGGTGGGCTGCTTTGCGCCCTTTTTCTTCACGCCGCCGTAGGTCTTGGTCAGACCACGGACTTCCAGGATCTTTTCGTGGGTGTTAGCGGTCACTTTGTGCCAGCCTCCTCTCAAACTTGCCCAGCAGCCAGGTAAGCAGCATCACCAGTACCAGGTAGATGGCTGCAACGCCCAGCAGGGGGAACATGGCGTCGTAGGTGCGGTTCATAATGCCCTGTGCGGCGTACAGCAGCTCCTTGCCGCCAATGACCGTGATCAGGGAGGTATCCTTCAGCAGAACAATGAATTCGTTGCCCAGGGCAGGCAGCACCGCACGGATGGCCTGGGGGATGATGATGACCACCATGGTGGTCATGTAGTTCAGGCCCAGGCTGCGGCCGGCCTCCATCTGGCCCGGGTCCACGGCCATCAGGCCGCCGCGGATGATCTCGGACACATAGGCACCGGAGTTGATGCCCAGGGTCAGGGCACCTACCATGGTAAAGTTGCGGCTGTTGGAAAAGATGACCATGCTCATGATCAGCAGCTGCACCATCATGGGGGTGCCACGGATGATGGTGGCGTACACCTCGCACACTGCGTTGAAGAAGCCCAGCACCGGGTTCTTGTGGCCGGGACGCTGCTGGTCGTGGGTCACACGGACCATGGCCACCACACTGCCCAGCACCACGCCCAGGGCCAATGCAATGGCGGTGACCAGCAGGGTGGTGCCTACGCCATCAATGTACTGGAGCCAGCGGTCCTTCAGGAGAAAGGCCTGATAAAATTTGTAAAAGACCTCCTGCCCGAAGGTCAGGCTCGTGCCGCTGTTCAGCAGCTCTTTGAGCAGTTCGTATTGAGCAGCCATTCACATCCTCGCTTTCTGTCTGTGGGATCTTGTTGGTGGGTTGATGGGGACCCGAGTCCCCGAAAAAAGGGAGGAGCCCCCTGAAAAGGACCGCCTCCCGGTGTTGCGTTCGTGGCAGCTGCTTACTCTGCAGTGATGTACTTGTCCACGATGGACTGCAGGGTGCCGTCAGCCTTCAGCTCCTCCAGAGCAGCGTTGATGGCATCCTCCAGGACAGAGCCCTTGGCCAGGCCGATGGCGTAGTCCTCCTCGGCGTAGCTGGTGTCCAGCACCTTCAGGCCGGGGTTGGCGGCCACATATTCCTTGGCAGGGGCGTTGTCGATGACCACAGCGTCCACCTGGCCGTTGTTCAGGGCCTGCACGGCGGTCAGGCCGCTGTCGTAGGCCACCACGGCGTCATCGCCGAAGTCGTCGGAGCAGTAGATGTAGCCGGTGGTGCCACGCTGGGTGCCGATCTTTTTGCCGGCCAGGTCATCGGGAGAAGCAATGTCGGAGCCATTGGGCACGATGATGGACTGGATGCCGGTGGCGTAGCTGTCGGAGAAGTCCATCACAGCCTTGCGCTCGTCGGTAACGGTAACGCCAGCCATGACCATATCAGCCTTGCCCTGCTGCACGCTGAGCAGTGCGGCGTCAAAGTCCATGTCGTCCACCTGCAGCTCCAGGCCCAGCTTTTCAGCAATGGCCTTGGCGGTGTCGATGTCGATACCCTCGATCTCACCGGAGTCGGTGGTCATCTCGTAGGGAGGGAAGGTGGCGTTGGTGGCCATGGTCAGCTTGCCAGCCACCACGGTGGCCAGGCTGCCAGAAGCAGAGCTGGAAGCAGCTGCGCTGCTGGCTGCAGAAGAAGCTACGCTGGAAGAAGCACCACCGCAGGCGGTCAGGGCCAGGGCAGCAGCGGAAACGGCGGCAGCAGCCAGGAAGCTGCGACGAGAGATCTTTTTCATATTCAAACACTCCTCTATGCACTGTATAATCTTACAACCGCCGGAAGGATGCGAATCATCGATGTTCCGGTCAATGCACTTAGTATAGTTTGAACAAAATGAAAAGTCAATAGTTGTGCATAATAATTCGTAAAATAAAAATTATTTTCCTGAAAATATGCAAAAATCCATTGAATATCTGAATATATGCAAGAAAATCCAGCTTTTTTACCGGGGCGTTACAGCCAGCGGGCGATCTCATCCCTGCTGCGCTTGGGCACGCAGTAGTCGCGGTTTTCGTCCAGATAATACTTCACGCCGGTGTCAGCGGTCAGGGGCACGATGTGTGCCTTGTGGGTGGGGTAGCCAAAGGCCACCATGCAGGCCAGCTTCAGCGGCTCTTCGATGCCCAATAGCTCTGTGAGGGCGGGCTTGTTGATGGCACCCATGATGCAGCTGCCCACCTCCTTGTCCCAGGCGGCCAGGGTCATGTTGGCCAGGGCGATGCCGGTGTCGGTGGAAAGGTCGCCGGAAGCGGAGCTGTCCTGCAGGACGGCCACATACAGGGTGGGCGTCTCGTCGGCCTTGGGCATGCCCTGTTCCGGGGGCAGATAGGCCGCCCACTTGACTAGCGGCTGCACTTTGGCCACCATTTCCGGGCTCTGCACCACCACAAGGCGCAGGGCCTGCCGGTTGGCCCCGCAGGAGGACAGCCGCACAGCTTCCACAATGTCATCCACCACATCCTGCGGCACGGGCTTCTGCGCAAAGCGGCGGTAAGTGCGGCGGGTGACCAGAGACTCCATAACAGACATGACAAAACACTCCTTTTCCGGCGGGCGGTGCCCGGCGGTTTATTTGCGGTTTACTACCATATAAAGTATAGCAGTCCGGTCGGGGATGCGCAAGCCGGAGAAAAGAACGGTGGCTCTTGACAAAAATATGCGGGGGGGGGTATAATTGACAGAGAATACCGGCCCGGGCGGAAGGAGGCGGCCATGGTGGAAGAGGAAGCGTCCTGCGTGCAGGAGGAACAGACCGAGACGCTGGACCCGGCAAAGTGTACACCGGAACAGCATGCTTATACCGTGCAGTGCACCGAGGACGGCCATGTTCTGCACTGGGTCCGGGTGGAAAAGCACCAGTGGTCGGACTGGCAGGTGGAGAAGGAACCGGACTGTGAGGACCCCGGAGAGCTCCGCAGCACCTGTGCGGTCTGCGGCATGGTGCGCTGGCAGCGGCTGGCCCCGCTGGGCCATCTGCTGCAGTTCAAACCCGAAGATGAGCGGCATACCATTGCGGTGTGCCGGGTGTGCGGCCGCACCCTGTGGCGAGGCCCTGCAAGAGATGCGGCCCAGAAGAAAAAAGCGGCCAGAAGATCCCGGCCCTCGACACAGGACGCCGCGAAGTGACAACGAAGTATGGTAAAATGTGGAAAATAATAGAAGGGGGTATCAGAATGGTCGTGTGGGTAGGTCTTGTGTGCTTTGTGCTGGGTGCCAATCTGGGATTTCTGGTGGCAGGCCTGATGCGGATGGCAAAGGACGAAAAGGACACCTCGGAGAAACCATAAAAATTTGGACGTGTTAACATTGAAAATTAACAATTCCTAACATGTGCGGAACCTCTTGACAAAGCGGAACGGGTAGGGTATCTTTGGTTTGCTAATACAAACCTAGGCGTACACGCCTACACGAAGATCAGGAGGAAAAACCAATGTCTCAGATTTCTCGTCGTAATTTTATGAAGTGCGCCGGTGCTGCCGCACTGGCCATTGCAGCCAGCGGCATTCTGACCGGCTGTGACAATACGCTGGATGTTGAAGTGACCTTTGTCTACAATGGCCAGACCCTGCCTCTGCGCGGCACCGGCAAGGTGGTCACCGGTGAGCAGTACATGGACACTGCGACCATCGTGCTTCCCGCAGAATATCAGGAACAGTACAAGGTTCGCGCAGAAAAAGTGAAAGTCATCCGCGAAAACGGCACCCGCAAGGCAGTGGTGGAGCTGGTGGTAAAAACTGCGGTCTGGACGGTCAGCTACCGTCTGGGCGAGAAAGAAGTGCTGTCCGGCTCTGTTGAGGCGGCAGCGGTGAACCCCACCGTCACGGTGAACAACCTGAGCAAGGACGAGAAGAAAGCGCTGGGCGAGAAGTTCTACCAGCTCCCGGAGGATGCCAAGGTCACCGTCAGCAACGGCGTCGTGATCGTTCCGGTGGAAAAGATCATGGGTCAGGTGAAAGTGGACTACTATTATAAAATCACGGAAACGGTTGAGAGATGCCTTGGCTACCCGGAAGTAGTCGATGTCTGGAAGGGCACTAACATTATCAAGAAGTCGCAGTTGACCCGTCTGGAAAAAGCATGTGCTGATATGTCTTATGACGCCAGCAGCGTGGCACAGGAGATTCTCTTTGACTGGGCGGATAACGTAGTCAAGATTTATGTAAAGAGCTACTGAGCCTGATAACAGAACGCACTTTATAAAACGCAAAACAGGGGAGCTGCCCATGCCGGGCGGCTCCCCTTGCTTTTTGTGTTCAGGAGATTTTTGCCGGGTCGAGGTACTGGCCGTTCTGCAGCACTTCCAGATGGATGTGCGCTTCCTCGGCGCATTCACAGCTGATGGTGCCCACGGTGCCCAGCTTCTGCCCGGCGGTCACGGTGTCGCCGGGTTTCACGGCGGGGCTGTTCACCCCGCACACCCGCCACAGGCGGCCGGAGGCATCTTCCAGCGTGACCACGCTGCTCCACCGGCCGTCGGTGCCGGTCTCGGTCACCTTGCCGGAGCAGGGGGCACTCACCTCACTGCCCTCGGCACAGGCGTAATCCACACCGTTGTGGGTGCGCCAGTCGCCCAGCGTCTTGCTGTAGACCAGCTCGTCACCACTGTAGGCGTTGAGCACCCGGCCAGAGAACGGCTGCGTGGAGGCAGGCGCGGCTGAGCTTGCGGCAGGTGCAGAGTCGGTGCGCAAGGCAGAGGGTTCGTGCACCGAACCAGAGCCAGATGCCGCACCAGACGAGGCGCTCGAGCTGCCCGGCACGGGCTGCGGTACCCCGGCTACGCTGTTGGCGGCCTGCTCGGCCGTATCGGGAAGGTCCAACCATAATTCTTCCTCCTCAAGCCCCACATCGGGGTCAGGTTCCGGCTCCGGAATGGTCTGCCGGGCGGTGCTGCTCGGGTTTGTCAGGTCGGTCAGGTTCTGCCTGAGCTCGTCGCGGACGGTGCGCACCGCCCACACCCCGGCGGCTGCCGCGGCCAGCAGACAGGCTGCCAGCACCAGCGCAAAGCCCTTGCCGTGCAAAAACTTTTTGATCTGCTCCATCTTGCGTTACTCCTATCTGTCCCGTGGAAACGGTTCGCTTCTGGGGTTAGTGTGGGAGGGCGGCGCAGGTTTTATGCATCAAAAAAGAGCCTTCCCGGTGCGGGAAGGCTCTTTGCAGTTTACGGGTTCCGGTTCAGCTGCGGCTGTTGCGGCTGTTCAGGCCCAGCAGGCGCACCACATACAGGAAGATGTTGATGAAGTCCAGGTACAGGGTCAACGCACCGTAGATGGAAGCCTTTTCGGCCAGCTCGCTGTCCCCGGCGTAGTAGGAGTACAGCTGGCTCAGCTTCTGGGTGTCATAAGCAGTCAGCAGCATGAACACCACCAGACCGATGCCGCTGTACAGCACCGTGGAGCCGAAGCCCATGCCGAACAGCAGGCCGACAAAGCCGGTGATGAGCAGGGCCACCAGAGCCATCATCAGTTTGGGGCCCCAGCCGGACAGGTCCTTGTGGGTGGTGGCACCATAGGCAGCCATCAGGCCAAAGTACACCGACGTAGCCAGGAAGGCCAGCACCAGCGTGCTCACCGAGAACGCAATGAAGTAGTAGCTCAGCACCATGCCGTTGAGCAGTGCATAAACAAGGAACACGCCGCGGGCTGCGCCTACCGACATGTTCTGCACGCGGGAGCTCAGCACGAGCACCAGTGCCAGTTCTGCAATGGTGAACAGCAGGTACAGGGAGTTGACCACATACAGCAGGGGTGTGGTGGCCGTGACGAACGCGGCGGCAAAGGTCACCAGCAGACCGCAGGCCATCCAGCGGTAGGTGCGGGACATATAGTCCGCCGAAGTCATGGCGGGCTCTGCATAACCGCGATCATAATTGTTGTAATCCATGTGGAAGTTCCTCCATTCTTGTTCCGCCGGGGCTGTGGGGGCCTTGCCGCCCTTGCTCCGGTCTACGGAATATAGTATACTGCATAGAAATGAACGTTTCATGAAAAAGGCTGTGATGTTTTATGTCCCTCGGACTTTATCTGCATATCCCCTACTGCTTTTCCAAATGCCGGTATTGCGATTTCTACTCCCACCCCGGGGAGCGGGGCGTGCCGGACGCCTATGTGGACGCTTTGCTGCGGGAGCTGGCACGCTTTGCGCCGGACGCACCCCTGCGGCCCGATACCGTGTATTTCGGCGGCGGCACCCCCAGCCTGCTCAGCCCGGCTCAGGTCGGGCGGCTCATCCGTGCCGCATGCCCGGTGTCCGGGGCTGAGGTGACCCTGGAGGCCAACCCGGAGACCGTCACCGAGGAAAGCCTGCGGGGCTTCCGGGAGGCAGGGGTCAACCGCATCTCCTTTGGGGTGCAGTCGGCCCGGGACACTCAGCTGCGGACGCTGGGCCGCCCCCACACGGCCCGGCAGGCCCGCGCGGCCTTTGCGGCGGCCCGCCGGGCAGGGTTTGAGAACATCAGCGGTGACATCATGCTGGCCCTGCCCCATTATACGCAGGCAGAGTTCGACGAGACGCTGGAACTCATCGAAGAGGGCGGCGCCACCCATATTTCGGCTTACCTGCTGAAGATCGAGCCGGATTCCGCCTTTGGCCGCACGCCCCCGGAGGGCCTGCCCACCGGTGACGAGGCGGCGGACTTCTACCTTTACGCAGTGGAGCAGCTGGAGCACCACGGCTACCGGCAGTACGAGATCTCCAACTTTGCAAAGCCCGGCTATGAGGGCCGCCACAACCTGATTTACTGGGACTGCGGCGACTATCTGGGCCTTGGCCCGGCGGCCCATTCCTGCATGGGCGGCAAGCGGTTTTATTACCCCGCCGACACGGCGGCTTTCCTGCAGGACAACGCCGCCCCGGTGATGGACGGCGGCTGCGGGGCCGAGGATTACCTGATCCTGCAATTGCGCCTGCGCAAGGGCTTGTCGCTGCCGCAGTACAAGGCCCTGTACGGAAAAGAATTTTCCCCGGTGCAGCTGGCGTTTATCCGTAACTGTGTCAAAAACGGCTATGCCGCCTTCGACGGCACCACTCTGGCCCTGACCCCGGCGGGGCTCATCGTGCAGAACAGCATTCTGGCCGAGCTGCTCTGAGCCTGCCCGCAGCACATTGCTTTTGCGGGGCGATTCTGGTATGATATAAATGTAGAACTAGGCTTTTTGGGAGGAAAACAGATGGCAAAGGTGTTGATCGTAGGCGCAGGTGCGGCAGGCCTGATGGCGGCGGGTGCTGCCGTGCGGCAGGGGCATCAGGTAACGGTGCTGGAGCACATGGACAAACCGGCCCAGAAGATCCTGGTCACCGGCAAGGGCCGCTGCAATGTGACCAACGACTGCACGGCGGAAGAGTTTTTGCACCATGTGCGCACGAACCCGCGCTTTCTGTTCTCGTCGCTGGGGGCCTTCCCTCCGGCAAAGACCATGGCACTGTTTGAGAGCCTGGGGGTGGAGCTGAAGGTGGAACGGGGCCGCCGGGTGTTCCCGGTGTCGGACAAGGCCGAGGAGATCCGGCAGGCCCTGCTGCGGTATGCACAGGACGCCGAGCTCGTGCACGACGGTGCCAAAAAGCTGCTGCTGGAAGAGCTGCCGCCGGAAGCGGAGGAAGCCCCCGCTGTGCCGGAAAACCCGCGCCATCCCAAAAAGAAAAAGGCCGGCCCGGCCCTGCGCTGCATCGGCGTGCGGGGCACTTCGGGCCGGGAATACCGGGCAGATGCCGTACTGGTGGCCACCGGCGGCGTGAGCTACCCCACCACCGGTTCCACCGGTGACGGCTACAAGCTGGCCCGGCAGGCCGGGCACACTCTCGTGGAGCCGGTGCCCAGTCTCGTGAGCCTTGTGAGCCACGACCCCGACTGCAAAAAGATGATGGGTCTGGCGTTGAAAAACGTCACCCTGACCCTGTTCGAGGACGGAAAGGCCATCTTTGACGAGCAGGGCGAGATGTTGTTCACCCACTTCGGCATCAGCGGCCCGCTGACCCTGAGCGCGTCCAGCCACCTGGGCGACATGAAAAAGCACAAGTATCACGCGGAGATCGACCTCAAGCCCGCCCTCAGCGAAGAGCAGCTCTACGACCGCATCACCCGGGACTTTGCCCTGCTGGCCAACCATGCGGCCCAGGGCGCGCTGGTCAAGTTGCTGCCTTCCAGCATGCAGCCGGTCATGGTGGAGCGCTGGGGCATCGACCCGGCCACCAAGGCCAACCAGATCACCCGGGAGCAGAAGCGGGAGCTGGTGCAGCTCATCAAGCACTGGCGGGTGTCCATCGACGCCCGGGGCGACCTGGCCCATGCAGTCATCACCTCCGGCGGCGTATCGGTGCGGGAGGTGGACCCCAAGACCATGCAGAGCAAAAAGGCCCTGGGGCTGTACTTTGCAGGCGAGGTGCTGGACGTGGACGCCTACACCGGCGGCTACAACCTGCAGATCGCTTTCTGCACGGCTCAGAGCTTTGCCAATCACCTGTAACGGTACGATGCAATCACACGATTGGAAATAGCCTCCGCTCGCGCTCTGGCTATTTTCAGCGGAAAATTTATTTTGATTTGGCGTTTGTCGCGCCCTGCGGGGCGCTCCAAACGCATTTTCACCGATTGGAGCCGAAACCGACAAATGCAGCAACTGGAAAACCACCGTCTCCCGGTCACGGCCCTTTCTGTGAAAAAACAAACCGGAAAAGTCCGCAGACTTTTCTGGTTTACACTTAATAAAATTAAAATTCCGCTGAGTATGGCCAGAGCGAACGCGGCGGCCATTCAAAATCGTTCAGTCTACAATAAAAAGGAGATATAAAAATGGTATCTGTTGCGATCGACGGGCCTGCCGGGGCAGGCAAATCCACGCTGGCACGCCGCCTTGCGGCGGAGATGGGCTACATCTATGTGGACACCGGTGCCATGTTCCGCACCATCGGCCTGTATGCCCTGCGTGCGGGCAAGGACCCCAAGGATAACGAGGCTGTCAACGCCCTGCTGCCGGAGATCGAGCTGCACTTTGCTTTCATCGACGGGGAGCAGCATGTTTATTTAAAGGAAGAGGACGTGAGCACCGCCATCCGCACCGAAGAGGTGGGCATGGCAGCTTCTGCCGTGGGCGCAAACCCGGCCGTGCGGGCCTTCCTGCTGGGCATGCAGCGGGACATGGCCAAAAAGCAGGATGTGCTGATGGACGGCCGCGACATCGGTACCGTGGTGCTGCCGGATGCCACTGTCAAAATTTTCCTCACCGCCAGCCCGGAGGCCCGCGCTGCCCGCCGCTGGAAAGAGTATCAGGAAAAGGGCGTCAACACCCCGTATGAGGAAGTTCTGGCCGACGTGAAGCAGCGGGACTATCAGGACACCCACCGGGCCGCCGCTCCTCTGAAGCAGGCCGAGGACGCCGTGCTGCTGGACACCTCGGAGCTGGACTTCGAGCAGAGCCTTGCCGCCATGAAGAAGATCATTGCGGAGAAAGTGAAAAACTGACGACGATATGGTATTATATTACATTCTGCTGCCCTTTGCATGGCTGCTGTGGCACCTTGGCTTCCGCATCCGGGTGGAAGGGCGCGAAAACCTGAAAAAGGTGCAGACCAAGGGCTATATCCTGGCACCCACCCATGTGTCCGCCATCGACCCGGTGTTCATCGCGGTCACACGGTGGGGCGGGCGAATGGTCATCTTTGCCAAAAAGGAACTGTTTGAGATCAACGCCTTCCTGAGCTGGTTCTTCCGCTGCTGCGGCGGCGTCTGCGTCCGGGGCACCAAGGACGAGGTGGCCGTCATCGCCCAGACCGTGGAGGCCTGCAAGGAGGGCAAGACCCTGCTGATCTTCCCGGAAGGCACCCGGGAAAAGGAAGGCAAGATCTTGCCCCCCAAAAGTGGACTGTTCGTGATCGCAGCGGAGGCCGGGGTGGACGTGGTGCCCTGCCGCATCCTGTACGACACCCCGGACGGGAAAATGCACCTGTTCTGCAAGGTGCGGGTGATCTACGGTGAACCCATGCCCGCCGCGCAGTTTGCCATGGAGGGCCGCCGCGACACGAAAAAACTGCGTGCCAACAAGCAGGCCCTGCTGGATGCGTGGGAGAAGATGGGACGGTGAGGAGAACGTAATGGAGATCAAAGTTGCAAAGACCGCGGGGTTCTGCTTTGGCGTGAACCGTGCCGTGGAGCTGACCTACGGCCTGCTGGCCGAAGGGCGCAGGGTGGCCACCCTCGGCCCGCTGATCCACAACCCGCAGGCTGTGGCCGACATGCAGGCAAAGGGGGCCTTTGTGGCCGACAGTGTGCCTCAGGTGCCGGATGGCTATGAGGTGGTCATCCGCAGCCACGGGGTGCCCCGCAGCGTGTACGACGAGCTGGAGGCGCGCGGCATCGCGTACCACGATGCCACCTGCCCCTTTGTGCAGAAGATCCAGCGCATTGCCGCACAGGCCGAAAAAGAGGGTGCCGTGCTGCTGGTGGCGGGCGATAAGACCCACCCGGAGGTGCAGGGCATCGTGGGGCACACCCGCGGAGAGGTGTTCGTTTTTGCCGATTTGGACGAGCTGAAGGCCTGGAAAGGCCCCTCGGACCCGCAAAAACCCCTTTTTGCAGTTGCACAGACCACATTTCAGGTGACAAAATGGAAAGAAAGTTCGGAGTTTCTCAAAAAAGCCTATACAAACGCCCGAATTTTTGATACAATATGTAATGCGACGTGGGCGAGGCAACAGGAAGCGGAAGACCTCAGCCAACAATGCGACATCATTGTTGTCATTGGCGGTCATCATTCTTCCAATACCCAAAAGCTGGTACAGGTCGCCGCAAAGCATACGCGAGCCGTAACGGTCGAGACAGCGAGCGAACTTCGGCCGGAATGGTTTGCAGATGTAAAGACGGCGGGCGTCACAGCCGGGGCTTCAACGCCATCGTCTATTATTGAGGAGGTACTTAACAGTATGAGCGCAGAAATCAATGACAGCATGAGCTTTGAGGAGATGCTGAACGCATCCGAGGAAAAGCGTGTTCATGCAGGCAGTATTGTGAAAGGAATCGTGACCAGCATCTCTGCCAACGAGATCCAGGTGGATATCGGAGCTAAGCAGACCGGCTTTGTCAAGCTGAGCGAGCTGACCGATGATTCCTCCGCCAAGGTCGAGGACCTGGTGAAAGTTGGCGATGAGCTGGACCTCATCGTCGAGAAGGTTATGGATCAGGATGGCGTCATCCAGCTCTCCCGCAAGAAGCTCGCATCTCGCAAGGGCATGGAAGAGATCGCCAAGGCAGCTGAGTCCGGCGAGGTCGTCGAGGGCGACGTCACCGAGTTCAACAAGGGCGGCGTTGTCGTCAACGTCAAGGGCGTCAAGGTGTTCGTCCCCCGTTCTCAGGCCACTATGCGCCGCGACGAGGACTACACTGCTCTGGTCGGCCAGCACGTTCAGCTGGTCGTCACCGAGTGCTCCGGCCGCAAGATCGTCGGCAGCATCAACAAGGTGACCGCTGAGCAGAACAAGGCAAAGCGCGAGGAGTTCTGGGCAAACGTTGAGGTGGGCAAGAGCTACACCGGCGTTGTCAAGAGCCTGACCTCTTATGGTGCATTCGTTGACATCGGTGGTGTTGACGGCCTGTGCCACATCAGCGAGCTGAGCTGGAACCGCATCAAGCATCCTTCCGAGGTCGTCTCCGTTGGTGACACCATCGAAGTGTATGTCAAGGACATCGACACCGAGAACCACAAGGTTTCTCTGGGTTACAAGAAGGCCGAGGACAACCCCTGGGAGCAGCTGAAGAACAACTACCCCATCGGCAGCACCTTCCATGCTCCGGTCGTGTCCCTGACCAAGTTCGGTGCATTCGTCCGCATCCTGCCGGGTGTTGACGGTCTGGTCCACATCAGCGAGATCAGCAATGACCGCGTTGAGAAGGTCTCCGATGCACTGAAGGTCGGCGATATGGTCGATGTGAAGCTGCTGGATGTTGACTTCGACAAGAAGCGCATCAGCCTGTCCATGAAGGCTCTGCTGAACGACGACGCTGAGTGATCAGCCGCCTGTTTGAAGCATAGCTTCTGACACATGCGATCAACAGCCCCGTTGCCGGGAAAACGGCGGCGGGGCTGTTTTTGTTAAGGGAGAAACACTCTCAGTCACGGCCTGCGCCGCGACAGCTCTCCCGAAGGGCGAGCTTTTGACAGTGAACGAAAAAGTTTGAGGAAAACCGGCAAAACCTCTCCCTTTCGGGAGAGGTGGACGCGAACAGCGTGAGCGGACGGAGAGGGTTATTTTTTATGGTTAATTTTTTCAAAAAGCACTGGGAAGTGCTCAGTTACCTGATCTTTGGCGTGCTGACCACCCTGCTCAACATCGTGCTGTATGCCCTGTTCAACAAGCTGTTCGGCTACACCGCCGCCAACAGCTGGGGCAACGTGCTGGACAACATCCTGTGCATCCTGTTTGCCTACGCCACCAACCGGGCGTTTGTGTTCCGCAGCAGGACCCAGGGCCGGGAGATGGCGAAGGAATTCGGTGCATTCGTCACCTGCCGTCTGGGCACACTGGTGCTGGATGCCGTCATTATGATGGTGGGCGGCAACCTGCTGGCCGCGCAGGGCACAGCTCTGATGGAAGGCCTGATGCAGGGCGTGCTGGGGGCTGTGGCGGGCTGGATCGATCCGGCCACAGCTGTAAGCACGATCAACACCTACGCAGGAGGCGCGGATCGTTCTGCTGCCATCGCCATCATCGGTGGTGCCGATGGCCCGACGGCGATCTTCGTCAGCGGTTACAGCGCACAGACTTTGTGGGGCTTATGCGTCAAGGTCTTTTCCAACGTGGTCGTGGTGGTGTTGAACTATGTGTTCAGCAAACTCATCATCTTTAAAAAGAAAAAGTAAACTCCCTCAGTCACCTGCGGTGACAGCTCCCTCTGGGAGGGAGCCTTACCGGCATATAAGGAGATGCTTCCCTCATGGAGGGAGGTGGCTGTGCCGCAGGCACAGACGGAAGGAGTTTCAAGAACATTATTTTTAGGAGGTACGGTCTTATGAAACGTGGTCTGAAAGGTTTTGCATTCCTGGTCTCCGGTCTGGTGCTGGGCATCATCGGTGCAACGGTGTCGGCAACGGCCATTGCCCTGAGCGCTGTCGGCATGGCAAAGGTGCGCCGTGCCAACAAGAATTAAGGAGGACGACAACATGACCCGCGAAGAAATTCTCTCCCATGTCGATCACACCCTGCTGAAGCCGGAGGCCACCTGGCCCCAGATCCAGACCCTGTGTGACGAAGCCATTGCCAACCACACCGCATCCGTCTGCATCAACACCTGCTACGTCAAGCAGGCGGTGGAGTACATGGCAGGCCGCATCCCGGTGTGCTGCGTGGTGGGCTTCCCTCTGGGTGCCATGGACACCGCCAGCAAGGCCTTTGAGGCAAAGACTGCCATCGAAAACGGCGCTTCCGAGGTGGATATGGTCATCAACATCGGCCGCCTGAAGAATAAGGAGTACGATGCCGTCCGCGAGGACATCCGTGCCGTGAAGCAGGCTGTGGGCGACAAGATCCTGAAGGTCATCATCGAGACCTGCCTGCTGACCGATGAGGAAAAGGAAACGATGTGCGACATCGTCTGCGAGGCAGGCGCGGACTACATCAAGACCAGCACCGGCTTCTCCACCGCAGGTGCCAACTTCCACGATGTGGAACTGATGGTCAAAGGCGTGCACGGCCGCTGCAAGGTCAAGGCTGCCGGCGGCATCTCCACCGTGGAGGATATGGAAAAGTTCCTGACTCTGGGCGCTGACCGCCTGGGCACCTCCCGCGCTGTCAAGATCCTGAACGGCGAGCAGGCCAAGGGCTATTGATCGGATCCTGCAAGAAAGGCGCAGCTGAGGCTGTGCCTTTCTTTTTTGCAGCAGAAAACCGACAAAACCTCCATCAATTTCAGAGAGTTGTATAAAAAGAGTGATACTCTTCTTGACAATCTGACGAAGCAATGATAGAATACTGAACGTAACAACTGAATACCGACTTATCAAGAGCGGCTGAGGGGACAGGCCCTGTGAAGCCCGACAACCTGTGCGAAAGCATAAGGTGCCAAATCCTGCGGGAAACCGGAAGATAAGAGTGCAACGCTCAGAGCTTTCGGCCCTGGGCGCTTTTATTTTTTCATGGTACATGGCTTGATGAATGGTAGAAGCTGCAAGATACACACCCTGTTGTAAAAACTGTTTAGGAGGCAAAACCAATGGCAAGACACCTGTTTACTTCTGAGTCCGTTACCGAAGGACATCCCGACAAGATCTGCGACCAGATCTCGGATGCGATCCTGGACGAGATCCTGACCCACGACCCCGACGCCCGTGTGGCCTGCGAGACCTGTGCATCCACCGGTCTGGTGCACATCATGGGCGAGATCACCACCAGCTGCTATGTGGACTTCCAGAAGGTGGTCCGTGAGGTGGTGGCAGATATTGGCTACACCCGTGCAAAGTTCGGCTTTGACGCCGACACCTGCGCCGTCATCTCCAACATCGACGGCCAGAGCCCCGACATCGCCCTGGGCACCAACGACCAGGTGGGCGGTGCCGGCGACCAGGGCATGATGTTCGGTTATGCCTGCGACGAGACCCCGGAGCTGATGCCCATGCCCATCAGCCTGGCCCACAAGCTGGCCAAGCGCCTGACTGAGGTCCGCAAGAGCGGCGAGATGAGCTATCTGCGCCCGGACGGCAAGAGCCAGGTCACCGTGGAGTACGACGAGAACAACAAGCCCGTGCGTGTGGACGCTGTGGTCATCTCCAGCCAGCACAGCGAGAGCGTGAGCATGGACCAGCTGCGTGCCGACGTGATGGAAAAGGTCATCAAGGCCACCATCCCCGCCGAGCTGCTGGACGAGAACACCAAGTACTATATCAACCCCACCGGCCGCTTTGTGGTGGGCGGCCCCCAGGGCGACACCGGCCTGACCGGCCGTAAGATCATCGTGGACACCTACGGCGGCTACGCACGTCACGGCGGCGGCGCATTCTCCGGCAAGGATCCCAGCAAGGTGGACCGCAGCGCTGCCTATGCGACCCGCTGGGTGGCCAAGAACATCGTGGCTGCCGGCCTGGCCAAGCAGTGCGAGGTGCAGGTGGCTTACGCCATCGGCGTGGCAAAGCCCGTGTCCATCATGGTGGACACCTTCGGCACCGGCACGGTCTCCGATGAGAAGATCGAGCAGGCTGTGGAGAAGGTCTTTGACCTGACCCCCGCTGCCATCATCCGTGACCTCGACCTGCGCAAGCCCATCTACCGCAAGCTGGCTGCCTACGGTCACATGGGCCGCGAGGACCTGGGCGTGAAGTGGGAGAACACCGACCGCGTGGATGCCCTGAAGGCTGCCGTGGCTGCTCTGTAAAGAAGAACTGGTAAATGAAGAAAAAGGCTCCTCTGCCGACCGGCAGAGGGGCCTTTTTGCATGGTGCGGCCGGAAGCGGCGGCGGGATGTGCCTACATGGAAAAGTAATACTTTTCTCGAAAAATCAGTGGATTTTTGCGACTGCGAAGGGAAATGGCTGCCTTTTTGTCGAAAACACACAGTCTCTTTTTGAAAAAAGCAAAACAGATGTGCAAGGCGCAGAAAATCGTTTTGTGTAACAAATGGATATGGCACAAAACGCAAAATGTGATAAAATAAAGGTAGATATGCGCTTTTGTACGCAGATCGTTCGGATTGGAAAGCAGCAATAAGGAGTTGTGATTATGTCCATTGAAATTTCCCCCAAGTCGTTTTTCCAGCAGCCCAGTGTGGCAGACATGCGGCTGATCGCCTGCCCCGGTGCCGAGGAGCTTACCGGCCTGATCGACAAGCACCTGGTCCGTTGGGCCAAGGACGCCGGCATTGACAAGGAGACCTTTATCATCTCCTGCGACTGCCCCCGCTTCCAGAGCGGTGATGCCAAGGGTCTGGTCAAGGAGTCCGTGCGCGGCGACGATATCTTTATTGTGGTGGATCCCGGCAACTACAGCGTGACCTACAAGCTGTTTGACAACGTGAACCACATGTCCCCGGACGATCACTTTGCAAACCTGAAGCGCCTGATCCAGGCGGTGGCCGGCAAGGCACACCGCGTGTCGGTGATCATGCCCAGCCTGTACGGCGGACGTCAGCATCGCCGCGTGGTGCGTGAGAGCCTGGACTGCGCCGTGGCCCTGCAGGAGCTGCAGACCATGGGTGTGCAGAACATCATCACCTTCGACGCACATGACCCCCGCGTGCAGAATGCTGTGCCGCTGATGAGCTTCGACAACGCCATGCCTACCTATCAGGTGCTGAAAAGCCTGCTGAAGAAGGACCCGGAGATCTCCTTCGACAAGAGTAAGTTCACCGTGGTCAGCCCGGACGAAGGCGCCATGAACCGCAACATGTACTTCTCCAGCGTGCTGGGCTGCAACCTGGGCATGTTCTACAAGCGCCGTGACTACACCCGCGTGGTCAACGGCCGCAACCCCATCGTGGCTCACGAGTACCTGGGCGAGAGCGTGGAAGGCAAGACCGTCTTTATCGCCGATGACATCATCGCTTCCGGCGAGAGCATGCTGGAAGTGGCCAGCAACCTGAAGGAGCGCGGCGCTGCCCGCATCATCGCCAACGCTACCTTCCCGCTGTTCACCAGCGGCCTGGCCAAGTTTGACCAGGCTGTGGCCGAGGGCAAGCTGACCTATGTGGTGGGCACCAACCTGACCTACCGCACGCCGGAGCTGCTGACCCGCGACTGGTATGTGGACGTGGATGTGTCCAAGTACGCTGCTTACTTCGTGGTGGCCCTGAACCACGACATGTCCGTTTCCAGCATCATTGATCCGCTGAAGAAGATCGAGGCTCTGCTGGCAAAGCGCGCATAAGCCTGCGGAAGTCTGTACTAGAAAAGCCGCTGTATCGTTCGATACAGCGGCTTTTCTTATGCGACCGAGAGGATTACATTTTATTCTTGCGCAGATAGCGCAGCATGGCGGGCAGCTCGTAGGCCAGCATCAGTACCCAGCCGAAGGCGTAGCTGTAGGGCAGGGCTTCGATCTCCATCTTCCACAGCAGCACCAGCACGGACGCGGCGGCCACACGGCCTGCCATGTTCAGGATGCTGCTGATCAGTGTGATCCTCAGGTCGCCGATGCCGCGGAAGAAGCCCTGGATGCCGTTGGTGGCGGCGGGCATCAGGTAGAACAGCGAGATCGTGCGCAGGAACCGCACGCCCAGGTCCACCACCTCCGGGTCGGTGACGAACAGCCGGATGATGGGTTCTGCAAAGATCAGACAGACCGCCATCAGGCCCAGTGCATACACCACCTCGATGCGCATGCCGCAGCGGTAGCCATCCTTCACGCGGTCTTTCTTCCCGGCACCTTCGTTCTGGGCCATGAAAGTGGTCATGGCGTGGGCGATGTTCTGCTGCGGAGTGTAGGCAAAGTCGTCGATGCGAGATGCCGCGGTAAAGGCGGCCATGGCGCTGACGCCCATGGTGTTCACGATGGCCTGCACCGCGATCTTGCCCAGCTGCACGGTGGCCTGCTGCATGGCGCTGACCCAGCCGTAGCTTACAGTCTTGCGCAGCAGCTTGCCGTCAAACACGAACCAGCGTCTGCCCAGCTGCAGCACCGGAACTTTCCAGCGGATGTACAGGGCGCAGAGCAGGCAGCACATGCCCTCGCTCAGCACGGTGGAAAGGGCGCAGCCCTCGCTGCCCCAGTCCAGGGCCTCCACAAAAAACAGGTCGCCGCCGATGTTCAGCACGGCGCTGATCATCAAAAAGTACAGGGCACTCTTGCTGTCGCCCAGGGCCCGGAGGGTGGCGGCCAGAAAGTTATAGATAAAGGTGAACAGCAGCCCGGCAAACACGATGCGCAGGTAGTTCACGGCAATGGGCAGGATCTCCGCCGGCACCTGCAGCAGCCGCAGCAGGGGATTTGCCAGCAGGATGCACAACAACGAGAAGGCCAGCGAGAACACCGTACCGGCAATGGCGGTGGTGGACACCTGCCGTTCCACCAGCTCCGTGTCTCCGGCACCAAAGGCGGTGCTGACCAGAATGCCGGCACCCAGACATATGCCGTTGATGAACAGGATGGCCAGAGTCATCAGCGGGTTGGCGGTGCCCACGGCAGCCAGCGCATCCTCCCCCACGAACTTTCCCACGATGATGCTGTCGGCGGCATTATAGGTGAGCTGGAACAGATTGCCCAGCACCAGCGGGATGGTAAAGTTGATCAGCAGCGGCGTGATCTTGCCGCTGGTCATATCTTTGGTCATGGTGAATGCGAAGTCCTTTCCGATTTATAAGAGATTCTGTCGGCCGCTGAACACGGCCAGGGCCGAGCGGCTGATGCCGTTGGCCACCAGCTTGGCCGCCGCGTGCAGGGCCGCCCCGGCGCTGGCACTGGCCGGGATGGCATCGGTGCGCAGCACCTGCTGGGCAGCGCGCTGGGCGTCCTTGCTGGAAACTGCCGCCACATTGTCCACTACATAGGAGTTGAAGTTCTTGGGCACGAGGCCGAAGCCGATGTCCGGGATGTTGTGGGGGCCGGTGACGCCGCCGGTGAGGGCCTGACACTCAAAAGGCTCCACGGCCACGATGCGCACATCGTTGGTCCAGGCCTTGATGGTTTCGCCCACGCCGGTCACGGTGCCGGCGCTGCCCACCCCCACGGTGATGGCGTCCACCAGGCTGGCACCCTCCCGGGCGATGTTCTGCAGGATGGCCGGGCCGGTGACCCGGCGGTGATACTCCGGGTTGTTGTCGTTGGCCAGCCAGTCGGTGTAGTACCAGCCGTTGGCGGCGGCGGTCTGTGCGGCCATGGCACGGGCCCCGGCCAGCCCGCTGCGGGCGGGGCTGTGCTGGATCTGTGCTCCCAGACGCAGCAGGTTTTCCTGCCGCAGAGCGGGGGCATCCTCCGGCATCACCAGCACCACCGGGTGCCCGGCGGTCAGGCCCGCCAGCGTGAGGGCAGTGGCAAAGGGGCCGGACACCGCCTCAATGATGGGCTGCCCGGGAGCCAGTTTTTTCTGCTCGATGGCCAGCGCCAGCATGCCCTCGGCCAGGCCGTCGCGGGCGGTGCCAGTGGGGCCGTTGAAGTCCAGATACGCAAATAGGCGGCCCTTGAGCCCGTTGGCGGCCGCGTAGCCCCGCAGCTCCACAACGGGGCAGGGGGTCAGCGTCTGGTAAAAATTCGGGTAGATCGGCACAGAAGGCCTCCTTTCGGGTGGGATACAACAACCTTATCGTAACGCAAACCACGCACCGCGTCAAGAAGTGTTTTGGCAAAAACAGCGAATTTTTGCCGGATTTTTTGGAAAAACTGAGCCGGAAGCCTTGACAAGCTCCATGTGTTCTGGTATACTCCATCCGTAAAGCAAATGAACTTTACATCACGAACGCGAAACACGAGCAGGATACCGGGGGTCACGCGCAATGGCAAAAGATCTGGAAATGGGGTATCTGCTCGATTTTTATGGCGAAGTGCTGACCGAAAAACAGCGGGAGATGCTGCGCCAGTATTACAACGATGACCTCTCCCTGAGCGAGATCGGTGAAAACTTCGGCATCACCCGGCAGGGCGCACGGGACGCCATCAAGCATGGCGAGACCACCCTGAAGGAGCTGGAGGAAAAGGTCGGCTTTGCGGCTCGGTACCGCCGGGTGCAGCAGAAGCTGGAAGAACTGGAACAGCTGGTGATCGACGCACGGTTCGAGTGCACGGGCCCCAGCGCCTGCCTGACCACCACCGAGTATGCCGACACCCTGACAAAGATGCTGGGCATCATCCGCTCGATCGACGAGGCAAACGAGGACTGAACCGAAAGGAGCACCGCACAATGGCATTTGAATCCCTGACCGACCGCCTTGCCGGTGTGTTCAAAAAGCTGCGCGGCCACGGCAAACTGACCGAGGCCGACATTAAGACCGCCATGCGGGAAGTGCGCATGGCCCTGCTGGAAGCCGACGTCAACTACAAGGTGGCCAAGGACTTCTGTGCAAAGGTGTCGGAGCGCGCCATGGGCCAGGAGGTCATGGAGAGCCTGACCCCGGCCCAGCAGGTGGTCAAGATCGTCAACGAAGAGCTGGTGGCTCTGATGGGCGGCAGCGAGGCCGCCCGCCTGAACCTCAAGAACAAGGGTCAGAACGTGATCATGCTCTGCGGCCTGCAGGGCAACGGTAAGACCACCCACGCCGCCAAGCTGGCCAAATACTTCATCAAACAGGGCCGCCGCCCCATGCTGGTGGCCTGCGACATTTACCGCCCTGCGGCGATCGACCAGCTGCAGGTGGTGGGCAAACAGGCCGGTGCGCCGGTGTTCACCCTGCCGGGTGCCAAGCCCCCGGAGATCGCCCGCAAGGCGCTGGCCCACGCCAAGGACTACGGCAACGACATCGTGATCCTGGACACTGCCGGCCGTCTGCAGATCGACGAAGTGCTGATGCAGGAGCTGGTGGACATCAAGGAAGCCGTTCCGGTGGACGAGACGCTGCTGGTGGTGGATGCCATGGCCGGCCAGGACGCCGTGAACGTGGCCAAGACCTTCAACGAGACGGTGGGCGTGGATGGCATCATCCTCACCAAGACCGACGGCGACACCCGCGGCGGTGCAGCCCTGTCGGTGCTGGCCGTCACCGGCAAGCCCATCAAGTTCCAGGGTACCGGCGAGAAGCTGGACGATCTGGATGTGTTCCATCCGGACCGCATGGCCAGCCGCATTCTGGGCATGGGCGATGTGCTGAGCCTGATCGAACGGGCACAGGATGCCGCCGATGAGAAACTGGCCGCCGAGACTGCCAAGCGGATGATGGAAAACAAGTTCGACATGAACGACATGCTGGACCAGTTTGCACAGATCCGCAAGATGGGCGGTGTGGGCGCGATGCTGAACATGCTGCCGGGCGGCGCGGGCATCGACCCCAGCCAGATGGACGAAAAGGCCTTTGACCGCATCGAGGCCATGATCCATTCCATGACCAAGGAAGAGCGCGAAAAGCCCTCCATCATCAATCCCAAGCGCAAGCGCCGCATTGCCGCCGGCAGCGGCACCACCGTGGCGGACGTCAACAAGCTGCTCAAGCAGTTTGAAATGATGCAGAAGATGATGAAGCAGCTCAAGAAGAGCCCCAAGGGCTTTGCCCGTAAGCTGGGCGGCATGATGGGCAACCCCAATGCTTTCCGCGGCCTGAAATAATCAAGGTACACAACCCACACCGGGTTTGTAACATAAATCAAAAAACACTATTTTCTGGAGGATATCTATTATGGCAGTTAAGATTCGTCTGCGCCGCGTTGGCGCCAAGAAGGCTCCCTTCTATCGTGTGGTTGTTGCTGACAGCCGCTTCCCCCGCGACGGCCGCTTCATCGAGGAGATCGGCACTTACGATCCGAACAAGGAGCCCTCTGAGATCAAGATCGACGCCGAGAAGGCAAAGCAGTGGATCGCTAACGGCGCACAGCCCACCGATACCGTTCGTGTCCTGCTGAAGAAGTCCAACGTTCTGTAAGTAGGGAGGGCTGACTCATGCAGGAGCTGTTGCTGGCAGTTGCCCGCGGTCTCGTGGAGGACAAGGACGCCGTCAAGGTCACGGTGGACGAGCCCCGCGAGGACGGCACCATCGTCTACCACCTGAGCGTGGCAGAGGGAGATATGGGCCGTGTCATCGGCAAGCAGGGCCGGATCGCAAAAGCCATTCGTGTGGTGATGCGCGCGGCTGCTGTGCGGGTCGATGAAAAGGTCCTTGTTGAGATCGACTGAGCACCCTACAGGCCCTTTGCCCTTGCGGCAAGGGGCCTTTTTTGTTGGAGGAGAAAACAATGCAGCAATATCTGGAAGCCGGAAAAGTTGTTACCACCCACGGCGTGCGCGGCGAAATGAAGCTGGAACTCTGGTGCGACGGTGTGGATTTTCTGAAAAAAGCCGGCCGGCTGTTCCCCTCGGCGCAGGGCGGCCGGGCCTATAAGATCACCTCCATCCGCCCGCAGGGGCAGATGGCGCTGCTCCAGCTGGAGGGCGTGAACGACATGGACGCCGCCCGCGCACTGCGGGGACAGGTGTTCTACTTTGATCGCAATGACGCCACCCTGCCTGCAGGCCGGTGGTATGTGGCCGACCTCATCGGGTGCGAAGTGCGGGATGCCGACACCGGCAAGGTATACGGCGTGGTGACCAGCGTGGACCACCCCGGTGCACAGGATATCTACACCGTCAAATCCCCCAGCGGCAAGGAATATATGTTCCCCGGGGTGGACGCGTTCCTGAAAGAGCGCAACCCGCCGGAGGGGTATATCCTGGTCACCCCCATCCCGGGTCTGCTGGACGATGACTTTGACAGCGAGCGCGACGAGGAGGAATGAGCCATGGGCATGCGTGTGGACATCGTGACCCTGTTCCCGGAGATGTGCCAGCAGGTGCTGGACGCCAGCATCCTTGGCCGGGCGGCAAAGCGCGGCTACATTGAGACCCACTGCCACCAGATCCGGGATTACACCCTGAATAAACAGAAACAGACCGACGACTACCCCTACGGCGGCGGCTGCGGCATGGTGCTGTATGCCCAGCCCATCGCCGACTGCCTGCGGGCCGTGCAGCAGGAGGTGGCCGTGCAGGGCCGCCCGGCCCCGCACATCGTGTTCCTGACGGCGGGCGGCCAGCGCTACACCGAGGAGCACGCCCGGCGGCTGGCCCAGTACGACAACCTCACCCTGGTCTGCGGCCACTATGAGGGCATCGACGAGCGGGTCATCGACGCCTTTGCGGATGAGGAAATCTCCATCGGGGACTATATCCTCACCGGCGGCGAGCTGGCCAGCCTTGTGGTGGCGGACAGCGTGCTGCGCCTGAAGCCCGGCGTTCTGGCTGAGCAGAAGGGCTACGAGGAAGAGAGCTACTGGGACGGTCTGCTGGAATACCCCCAGTACACCCGCCCCGAAGTGTGGGAGGGCCGCGCCGTGCCGCAGGTGCTGCTGGGCGGCGACCACCAGAAGATCGACACCTGGCGTGGGCAGCAGAGCCGGGAGCGTACCCGTCTGCGCCGGCCGGAGCTGTACGAGCAATGGTGCGAGACCCACCCCATCACCCAGCTGCCCAAGTGGAAGCGGGGCGAGAACATGCGGCTGGTGAAAACCGAGGAGCAGTTTGCTGCCGCTGCCCGGCTGTTTGCCGAGGGGCGGCGCACCGTCTGCGAGGGCTGCTGGACGGAAGAAGCTCTGGCGGAGTGGACCCCGGAGTTCTTCTATGCGCAGCTCAAAGAAGAAAAACAGCAGGGTTGGGCGGTCTACCTGCACTGCACCAAGGATGTGCCGGACGGCATGGTGGCCGTGAGCCACAAGACCGGGCAGGTCGAGCACCTGTTCATCACGGCAGACGCCCGGGGCAAAGGGCTGGGGCAGAAACTGCTGGATTTTGCCCGGAAAAAGCTGCCGGAGCACGCGCACCCGGTGCTGACGGTACTGGACAAAAACACCCGGGCCATTGCCCTCTACCGCCGCATGGGCTGGAAGGTATGCGGCGTGGCTGAGGTGTTCGACCCTGCAAAGGACGGCTCTGTCACCGCCCGCGCCGAGCTGCTGGAAATGCGCTACGATGGCCCGGCAGAAGCCTGAATCCGGCGGCGAAGCAGGCCGGGAACCGTTCCTGCCGAAGGGGGCCGCAGAGTGTCACAAACGCACAAAACCGGGCGAGAATGCGCGCCGCGGTCGAAAAAATGTTGAAAACTTTTGTGTTACCCCTATAACCTTTCGGGAATAATTTTATTATCTTTGTATAAATAATGAAAAATGGCCCCCTTCTGATTGGAGAAACCGCCAAAAATGCGCCGGGGGTCTGTACAACGGTTTCGACTTGCGCTAAAATGAGTGTAACGCAACAGGCACTATAGCTTTGAGCTACCAAAACGATATTAGATAGGAGCGCTTTACTATGTACGTGAAAGAAGTTACGGTTGAAAATCAGGTCGGTCTGCACGCTCGTCCGGCAACCTTCTTCATCCAGAAGGCTAACGAGTTCAAGTCTTCCATCTGGGTCGAGAAGGAAGAGCGCCGCGTGAACGCAAAGAGCCTGCTGGGCGTTCTGTCTCTGGGTATCGTGGGCGGCACCACCATCCGCATCATCGCAGACGGTGCTGACGAGCAGGCTGCCGTGGACGGCCTGATCAAGCTGGTGGAGTCCGGCTTCGCAGAGTAAGTCTGAAAGATCATGTAACCAAAGAGCGGCGGGGGTTCCCTGCCGCTTTTTTCGTGTTGGGAGGAATCGCAGCAAATGACCAAGGCAGAGCTGTACCAGAAGGCCTGTATGCTGCCGCTGCTGCCCGGGGTGTATATCATCCGGGACAAAAGCGACACCATCATTTATATCGGCAAGGCCAAGCGCCTGCGCATCCGGGTGAGCCAGTATTTCCGCGAGGGCGTGCCCCACGACAACAAGGTGAGCCAGATGATCGCCCACGCCTACGCCTTTGACGTCATCGTCTGCCAGAGCGAATTCGAGGCGCTGGTGCTGGAGGCCAGCCAGATCAAGGCCCACACCCCCAAATACAACATCCTGCTCAAGGATGACAAGGGCTACAGCTATATCCGCGTCACCCGGGAGCCCTGGCCGCGCCTTTCCTTCACCCTGCAAAAGGAGGAGGACGGGGCAGAGTATATCGGCCCCTACACCTCCAGCTTTGCGGCACGGCAGATGGCAGAAACGGCCATGGATGCCTTTCTGCTGCCGCGCTGCTCCAAGCGCTTCCCACAGGACATCGGAAAGGGGCGGCCCTGCCTGAACGCCCACATCGGCAAGTGCATGGCGGTGTGCAGCGGCAAGATCAGCTGCGAGAACTATAATCAGGCCGTGAAAAGCGCAGTGCACCTGATCCGCTACGGCAAAAAGGACATCCTCAAGACCCTGAACGAACGGATGCTGGAGGCCTCCGACCGGCTGGAGTTCGAGACGGCGGCCCTCATCCGGGACCAGATCAACGCCATCACCAAGGTGAGCGCCGGGCAGAAGGTGGTGGTGGATCCGGACGTGGAGATGGACGTGGTGGCGCTGGCCGGTACGCCCGGCAGCGTATGCGCGGCGGTGCTGCGCTTCCGCGAAGGGCGGCTCACCGACAAGCGGGAGTTCCTGTTCCATGACACCTCCGACATCGACGCGGTGCGGGAGGAATTTCTGCCCCGGTACTATCTGGACGATGAGCAAATTCCCAAGATCATCGCGGTGGACGCGCTGCCGCCGGACGTGGATGCCTTGCAGCAGGCGCTGAACCAAAAGCGCGGCAGCGAGGTGCAGCTGTATGTGCCCCAGCGGGGCGACAAGGCCCGTCTGGTGGAGATGGCGCACACCAACGCGGTGGAACGTCTGGCCCGGGAGAGTGGCCGCTACGCCCGGGAGGAAAAGCTGCTGGACGAGCTGGCCCAGGTGCTGGGCCTGCCCAAACCGCCTCGCGCCATCGAGAGCTACGATATCTCCAACTGGGGCGACGGCTCCAGCGTGTGCGGCATGGTCACCTTCAAGGACGGCAAGCCTTTCAAGGCGGGCTACCGCAAATTCAAAATGAAGACCGTGGCGGGCACGGACGACTACGCGTCTCTGGCCGAGACCGTGAGCCGCCGCGCCGCCGAATATGAAAAATATGTCCAGCTGGCCCAAAACGGTGAGCCCAGCTCCAACTGGTTCGGCCAGAAGCCCGACCTGCTGCTGATGGACGGCGGCAGGGGCCAGGTCAGTGCCGCCCGGCAGGCCCTGGCCGGGACAGCATTGGCAGAGGTGCCGCTGTACGGCATGGTAAAGGATGACCACCACCGTACCCGGGCCATCGTGGACAGCGACGGGCGGGAAATTGCCATCAACATGAACCGCGGCACCTTTACCTTCATCACGGCCATTCAGGACGAGACCCACCGGTTCGCCAACGCCTACCGCAAGCAGCAGATGCGGCAGAAGAGCTATTCCTCCACCCTGACCGAGGTGCCGGGAGTGGGGCCTAAGCTCTCCAAGGCCCTGCTGGCTCAGTTCAAGAGCGTGGGTGCGGTGAAGGAAGCCACCACTGACCAGCTGGAAAACACCCCCGGTGTGGGCAGGCAGCTGGCACAGATCATCTACGAGTATTTTCATCAGGAATAAGCAAACGCCCTTCTCCGCTGGCTCAAGACCGTGGGAGAAGGGCGTTTTGCTGTCAGGCAGGGGAGTGCTGAGGGGTCAGATCAATGAGGCCCGTGGCAGACAGGTCCAGATCCCCCTTGGGACCGGTAGAGGTATAACGTTTGTCGTATTTTTTGCTGCCGATGCGGACAACATTGTCGGTCCGGGCATCAATGGTGTAGTCGGCAAGGTCTCCGTCCAGACACAGATGGATGGAGCGGTAGGCACTGATATTAGCCTGCTTTGTGCCGGAAAGCTGGCGGATGAGGCATCCGCCGATGGAAATGTCCGCTTCCAGGTCCCGGGTCACGGTCAGGTCGTCGGCATACAGACTGCCGTTATCCAGCTCTACCTTCAGGCTCTGCAGCTGCAGGTCGTCCAGATGGACGTCCCCCACCTCCAAATCTAAGGTCAACCGGGTGAGGGCGTCTGCCGGGAGGGTGACGGTAAGCAGGGCTTCCGGGGCATCGGGGGACACCTGCCAGTTATCTGGCATCTCAAAATCCAGGGTGGTGTGCCCATATTCATCAGAGGTGCGCTGGAGAGGGGTATGGGGGAAGTTGTCGAACTGGAAGGTGGCGTATACGTCCGAGGTAAGGGTCGGGTCGGTGACAAAGACCACGGAACCGTAGTCTAGCTCCAACTCCAGCTCTGTACGCAGCTTTTCCAGGGGGATCTGCAGGGTGCTTTCCCCAAGGTCATCGGCAGGGATGGTGAGGGGCACGGTATCGGCCGGGACAGCGAGGTGGGTGCCGTTGCTCTCTTCCGGGACAGAGCTGCTGTCTGCTGCCGGAGACGCAGGCTCCACCGGCTGCACCGGGGTGGCTTTGGAGTGCTGGAAGAAAAAGCAAACCAGCACCAGCACCGCCAGCCCGCCGCCCAGCACCATGCGCCAGGTGGACCGGGGCTTGTTGGCAGGGGATGCCGGGGCGGCAGAGGAGTCAGCCGGGGCCTGCTCCTCCAGGATCTTGTGGGCTACCTCCTCCGGCGTGCCCAGCTCTGCCAGAGCCTGGGCCTCCTTTTCCGGCCCGGCAGCATCCAGATAATCCTCGTAATAGCTCAAAGCGTCCTTGCGCTCAGCTTCCGGCAAAGGGGCTAAAAGCTGCTCCAGGGCAGCAAGAAATGCAGTACGGGTCATAAATCATTCCACCTCTCTGAAAAATGTGTCAATGGAAGAACGGTAGCGGCTCCACTCCTGGGCATAGGCGGCAAGCTGCTGCCGCCCGACAGCGGTGATCTGGTAATAGCGTCGGTTGCGGCCGTTGACTGGTGCGTCGTACACCGTCAGAAGCTGGTCCTTTTGGAGCCGGCGCAGCACCGGGTACAGGGTGGACTCGCTGAGTTCCAGGGTATGGGTGACCTGCTGGGTAATGCGGTAGCCATAGGTGCCCTCCGGCTCCTGGGCCACCACAGACAGCACGATGGCATCCAGCAGTGCGGCACTGATGGGAAAACTCATGTGGGGACAACCTCCTTTCGATGTGGCCTGTTTCTATAATATTATATAGCATATAATATTGCACAAGTCAATAGAAAAGCACAAAAAAATATGGCAGGCAACAAAAAAGCTCCCCCTTTCGGGGGAGCTGGATGGGAACGAAGGGTACAGACGGAGAGGGCTGAGCTTCTTAGTCCTCCGAAGAAATATCCTGTCCAAAGTATTTTTCGCCCAGAGCTTTCAGGGTGCCGTCGGCGCGCAGCTCCTCAATGGCAGTGTTGATGGCTTCCAGCAGGGAAGCGCTGTCGTCGCCCTTGCGCACCGGGATGGCCACATGAGAAGCGTCCTCGGTCTGGGCCACCAGCTTGAAGTCGGCGTCCGGATGCACATTCAGGTAGTCGTAGAAGGACACATCGGCGTTCAGGGTGGCGTCGATGCGGCCGGCGGTCAGCAGCTGGATGGTCTCTTCCAGCGTGTCGATGCCCTGCACGGTGGCACCATAGCTCTCGGCCAGCTCCATGTAGGTGGAAGCCAGGCTGTTGGCAGTGGTCTTGCCCTTCAGGTCCTCAAAGCTCTTGATGTCCTCGTTGTCCTTGCGCACGGCCAGTGCGGTGTGGATGTAGCCGTAAGGGGTGGTGAAGTCGTAGGTCTTGGCCCGCTCGTCGGTCACTTCCACGCCGTTGCACACGATGTCAAAGCGGCCTGCGTCCAGACCGGCGAACAGGCTGTCCCAGTCGCTTTCCACATACTTCGGCTCCACGCCCAGCTTCTCGGCGATGGCGCGGGAGACTTCCACGTCGTAGCCCACCAGGGTGTCGCTCTCGTCGTGGTAGCTCCAGGGCTGCCATGCACCTTCCAGTGCCACCACCAGCTTGCCGTTGGCCTGAATGGCGGCCAGCTGGTCGGCAGCGCCGGTGGAAGCAGCCGAAGAAGCCGCACCGGAAGCGGCAGCGCTGCTGCCGGAATTGGAAGAGCAGCCCGCCAGGGTCAGCACACCGGCGGCAGCCATCACACTCATCAGAGAAATAAACGTTCTGCGTTTCATAGAAATATCCTTTCAGTTAAAATGTTTGTCTAGGCGGCCATCGGGGAGTTTCTCCGAGGACCGTCCGCTGGGGTGGGACCCTGTTGCCCGTAGGGCAATAGGGCGGGCGATGGAACGGCCTGCAACGGCAACGACCGCCGCCAGCGGCGGAAACAGGGAGTTGCTGTTGGGACAGCGGCCAGCAGAATGCAAGGCTCGCTCAAGGGCCGCCGCATGCGCTGGGAGCCGCAACCCGTATTCGTGTCCGAGGAGGAAGCTCCCCGATGGCCGTATATCACTCCGTGTGGGCGATCTTTTGCAAAAAGGCCCGGGTGCGCTCCTCCTTCGGGTCGGCAAAGAATTCGCGGGAGGGAGCCTGCTCCACCACCACGCCGTTCTCCATGAACACCGTCTTGGAGGAAACGTTGCGGGCAAAGCCCATCTCGTGGGTCACCACCAGCATGGTCATGCCCTCTTCGGCCAGCTGGCGCATCACGCTCAGCACCTCGCCGGTCAGCTCCGGGTCCAGCGCACTGGTGGGTTCGTCGAAGTAGATGATCTCCGGGTCGGTGGCCAGTGCACGGGCAATGGCTACGCGCTGCTGCTGACCGCCGGAGAGCTGGCGGGGGTAGTAGTCGGCCCGGTCGGCCAGACCCACCTTTTCCAGCATGCGGCGGCCGATGGCGTCGGCCTGCTCCCGGGGCATCCTGCGGGCCACGATGAGTCCCTCGGTCACGTTCTGCAGGGCGGTCTTGTTCCGGAACAGGTTGTAGTTCTGGAACACAAAGGCCGTCTTTTTGCGCAGCCGGGCGATGTCGGCCCGGCCTGCATGGGCCAGGTCAAAGGTCTCGCCGTCCAGCACCAGCTGGCCTGCGTCGGCGGTCTCCAGAAAATTCAGGCAGCGCAGCAGGGTGGTCTTGCCGGAGCCAGAAGGGCCCAGAATGGCCACCACATCGCCTTTTTCCACGGTCAGGTCCACGCCCTGCAGCACCGGCAGCTCGCTGACCACCTTGTGTGCACCGGGGCGCAGACCGGCTTTTGCGTAGGTGCGGAAGGTCTTGTGGACGTTCCGGATCTCCATCATTGCCATGGGTTCCACACTCCTTTCTTACTGGAAGCCCCGGGCGTTGAGCCGGTGCTCCAGCACAGCCTGCAGTTTGGTGATGACCGTGCAGAACAGCAGGTACACCACCGCCACCTCACAGTAGATGGGCAGGAAGATGTAGGTGCGGGCCGCCACGCGCTGACCGGCCATGAACAGCTCGGCCACCGTGATGTTGGACGCCAGCGAGGTGTCCTTGATCATGCCGATGAGGGAGTTGGACAGGGCGGGCACGGCGGTGCGCAAAGCCTGCGGCAGCACGATGCGGCGCATGATCTGCACCCAGCTCATGCCTACGCAGTAACCGGCTTCCAGCTGGCCCTGGGGCACGCTTTCCAGCGCGCCGCGCATGGTCTCGGCGCAGTAGGCACCCTCATTGAAGGCAAAGGCGATGACGGCGGCGGGGAAGGCGTCCAGCATGATGCCCAGGCTGGGCAGGCCGTAAAAGATGATGAACAGCTGCACCAGCAGCGGTGTGCCGCGGATGACCCAGATGTAGAACCGGGCGATCTGCCGCAGCACCGGCACGTTGGCGTACTGCACCAGTGCCACCACCACCGCGATGATCATGGCAAAAAAGAAGGACACCAGCGTCAGCGGGATGGTCATGGTAAGGCCGGCCGTCAGGATGCGGGGCAGGGCCTCCACCAGCACGCTGACCGTGCGGTTGGATAAAAGTGCTTCAAACATGAACGATCACAGTACCTCAAATACTCTCAGAAAACAACGGTGAATGTATTATACAACTTCGAGTATACTCAAAGTCAAGGGGTTTGCGGAAATTCCTACAAAACCTACCAGAATACTATAACATGAAACGTCCGGCGGTGCAAATGGTTTGCAAAAATCGCGTATTGTGAACAAAAACGGCCCAGCCGCTGCGGGAACTTTGTGCAATGCGGCAAGCCGGTTGACGCGGCAGGCGCTTTCGTGTACAATGGGCATAACAACGTGCACACCGGGTTTGCCGGTGCCGCGCAAATTCACCGGCGGCCCGGCTGCCGGTGCAAACGGAGGACACAAACGTGACGAAACGGAAGATTGGCGTTCTGGGTGCAGGTACCTGGGGCATGGCGCTGGCGCGGATGCTGACCGTCAGCGGCAACGAAGTGCAGGTGTGGTCGGCCATTGAGGCGGAGGTGGACAACCTCTCCACTACACGGGTGCACCCCAACCTGCCGGGTATGAAGATCCCGGCCGAGCTGCAGTTCACCAAGAGCATCGAGGAAGTGTGCACCGGCAAGGATGTGCTGCTGTTTGCAGTGCCGTCGGTGTTCGTGCGGGGCACCACCGCCAAGGCACGGCCCTATATCCCGGACGGTCAGATCCTTGTGGATGTGGCCAAGGGCATGGAGCCGGATACCTTATATACCATGACCGAGGTGATCGCCGACGAGCTGAACAGGGACGGCGGCCCCAAAAACTGCAGGCTGGTGGCCCTGAGCGGCCCCACCCACGCCGAGGAAGTGGCGCTGGACCTGCCCACCACCATTGTGTCGGCCTGCCCGGATGACGAGGCGGCCCGCTTTGTGCAGGATGTGTTCAGCAACACCTGCATGCGTGTGTACACCAACCCCGACATCAAGGGCGTGGAGCTGAGCGGTGCCCTGAAGAACGTGATCGCCCTGGGCGTGGGCATCTCCACCGGCCTTGGCTACGGCGACAACGCCCGTGCGGCCCTGATCACCCGCGGCATTGCCGAGATCGCCCGCCTGGGCGTGGCCATGGGCTGCAACATCCACACCTTTGCGGGCCTGGCCGGCATCGGGGACCTGATCGTGACGGCCACCAGCATGCACAGCCGCAACAACCGCGCCGGCATCCTCATCGGCAAGGGCGAGAGCCCGGAGCAGGCCGTGAAGGAAGTGGGCATGGTGGTGGAGGGCATCAACGCCCTGCCCGCCGCCATGGAGCTCGCCGCCAAGTACAACGTGGAAATGCCCATCGTGCAGACGGTGAACGCCATCGTCAAGGAGGGTATGAGCGCCAGCGACGCGCTGCGCACCCTGATGGACCGCAACCGCAAGAACGAGATGCCCCAGGGCTACGAGAACATATAAGAATTGATACCGGAAAGGCACAGCTGTTCTGAGAACGGCTGTGCTTTTTTTGCGCTTTGCGTGCAGAGCCCATATTTTCAGAAACGACCCGGCAGAATGCAGTAAGAATCATTCAAAATTTTTACAGAAATCAGACACAAAAGGGTAGAAGGTCGGGAAACTTTCTGCTATACTGAAACTATGAGCGCACTGCGCTCGACGGAAACAGGAGGGAATCTTATGCCGTCAACTTATGCGCACCGCCGCTTCGGCGCGGATGTTCTGCAGCAGCTGCCCGCAGCCCTGCAGGATCAGATCGGGAAAAACCGGGCCCTGTTCGATGTGGGCCTGCACGGGCCGGATCTGCTGTTCTACTATCATGCAGCCAAGTCCAACCCCGTGAGTGCCCTGGGCAACGCCATGCACGAGCAGCCGGGCCGGGTGTTCTTTGAGCGCGCCCGGGGCGTGGTGCGACAGGCAAAGGACCGGGACGCCGCGCTGGCCTATGCGCTGGGGTTCGTGTGTCATTTTGCACTGGACAGCACCTGTCACCCCTATGTGGAGGCCTACACCCGCCAGAGCGGGGTGAGCCACTGCGAAATCGAGACCGAGTTCGACGACATGCTGCTGCGCCGGGACGGCCATGACCCGAAGAGCTTCTTCACGGCCAGCCATATCCGGCCCACGGCGGAAAATGCCCGGGTCATCGCGCCCTTCTACGAGGGCCTGACCGGCCTGCAGGTGCTGGACGCCCTCAAGGGGATGATCGCGATGCACCGGCTGCTGCAGCCCTCCGGCGCGGTCAAGCGCTGGGTGGTGCTCACCGGCATGAAGGCAGTGGGCAAGTACGACGTGCTCCACGGCCTTGTGGCCAACCCGCAGCCCAACCCGCAGTGCACCGAGAGCAATGAGAAACTGGATGCCCTGTACCAGCAGGCCATTCCGCTGGCGGTGCGGCTGATCAAAGCCTATGCGGAAACGCTGGACACGGACGAGCCGTTGGACAAGGCCTATGACCACACCTTCGGGGAATTCTGAGGGGCGGCCAGCAGGAGGTCAGAGAAACTCCCTGCCGTTCAGACAACTGGGAAAAGAGAGTGCACCGCACGGCGGTGCGAGAGGAACAAGAATGCAAAAGAAAAAATTTAAGGTCACGCCGCTGGAGCGTGCGTGGATCCTGTACGATGTGGGCAACTCGGCCTTTGTGCTGATGATTGCAACCCTGGTGCCCATCTTCTTCAATGCGCTGGCGGAGGCCGGCGGTGTGAGCAAGGTGGACTATCTGGCCTACTGGGGCTATGCAAGCTCGGTGGTCACGGTGGTCACCGCCGTGCTGGGGCCAATCCTGGGCACCCTGGCCGATACCAAGAATTTCAAAAAGCCCATCTTCATGCTCTGCCTGTTCGTGGGTGTGCTGGGCTGCTGTGCCATGGGCGCGGCCCGCACCTGGCTGCCGTTTCTGGCCATCTTCATCGTGGCCAAGATCGGCTTTTCGGGCAGTCTGGTGTTTTATGACTCCATGCTGGGCGATGTGACCACCCCGGAGCGGATGGACATGGTGTCCTCCCGCGGCTATGCCTGGGGCTACATCGGCAGCTGTGTGCCCTTTGTGGTATGTCTGGCGCTGGTGCTGGGCAGCGGGGCCATCGGCATGAGCCAGATGACCGCCCTGACCATTGCACTGTTCATCACGGCGGCGTGGTGGCTGGTCACCACCCTGCCGCTGCTCCGGCGCTACCGGCAGGTCAACTATGTGGAGGTGAAGCAGCACGCCATCCGGCAGAGTTTTGTGCGCATCGGCCACACCCTGAAGCACCTCTATGAGGACAAGCAGGTGTTCTGGTTCCTGCTGGCGTTCTTCTGCTACATCGACGGTGTGTACACCATCATTGATATGGCCACGGCCTACGGCACGGCCCTGGGTCTGGACACCACCGGCCTGCTGCTGGCGCTGCTGGTCACCCAGATCGTGGCCTTTCCCTCGGCGCTGATCTTCGGCCGGCTGAGCGCAAAATACCCCTCCAGCCAGTTGATCCCGGTGTGCATCGCGGCCTATACCGGCATTGCGGTGTTTGCCTTCTTCCTCACCCAGCAGTGGCAGTTCTGGGTGCTGGCCGTGCTGGTGGGGATGTTCCAGGGCGGTGTGCAGGCACTGAGCCGCAGCCACTTTGCCAAGATCATCCCGGCGGAAAAATCCGGCGAATACTTCGGCCTGTTCGACATCTGCGGCAAGGGGGCATCCTTCCTGGGCACCATGATCGTCAGTGTGGGCAGCCAGCTCACCGGCAGTGCCAACGTGGGCGTGGGCAGCATCGCGGTGCTGTTCGTCATCGGCTTTGTGCTGTTCCGGGTGTCGTGCCGGACGGAACACGCCAAGCAGGTGTAACACACGTTTTTTCAAAAGGCTCCTCTGTGCATGCACAGGGGAGCCTTTTTGGGTTATTGTTTACAAACCGGCAATTGTGTTTTGGAACGGTGAATGATACAATAGGGCCAGACCAAAAACACAAAGGAGAATAAAGCGATGAAGCAGGTTCCCGGTTATACCCTCGTCCGCACAGAGGACTGCCCCGAGCAGCACGGTACCCTGACCGTGCTCACCCACGACGTGAGCGGGGCCACCATCCTGCTGGTGGAAAATGAGGACAACAACAAGGCCTTTGGCATCGGGTTCGGCACCTTCCCCTCCGATGACACCGGCGTTTTTCATATTCTGGAGCATTCGGTGCTGGCCGGAAGCGAAAAATACCCGGTCACCTCGCCGTTTCTGCAGCTGCTCAAGAGCAGCATGGCATCCTTCCTCAATGCCATGACCTTCCCGGATAAGACCGTGTACCCCTTTGCCACTCCCAACGAGACGGATTTCAGAAACCTGATGGACGTCTACCTGAACGCGGTGTTCTGCCCGCTGGCCATGGTGGACAGGGCTGTGTTCGAGCAGGAGGGCTGGCACCGGGATGCCGACGGCACTGTGAGCGGCGTGGTGTACAACGAGATGCAGGGGGCCCTTGCCGCCCCGGACGCTCAGCTGCAGAATGCGCTGGAGCGTGCCATGTTCCCGGACACGGCCTATGGCTTTGTGTCCGGCGGCGACCCGGAGAGTATCCCGGCGCTGACCTATGAGAAATATCAGCGGGTGTACCGCCGCCACTACAGCGCGGACAACTGCTGCATCACCCTGTACGGCAAGATGGACATGGCCGAAAAGCTGGAAATGCTGGACCGCGATTACCTGTCCCGGATGCCCAGGACCACCACCCGCCCCCGCCTGACGGTGCAGGACGAGCAGCCGGGTACCTGCGTGGAGCTGCCCTATTACACCGAGAACCCGGAGCCGGACGAGGTGCAGTGCGCACTGGCCTGGTACACCGGTGCCTTTGCGGACCGGGAACGGCAGCTGGGCGTGGAGATCCTGCTGGACGCACTGCTGGGCACCAACAATTCGCCCCTGAAAGCGGCCCTGCTGGCCGAAAAGCTGGGCGCGGACATCGACATGGGCTTTGATGACAGCACCCTGCAGCCCACGCTGGAGCTGGTGCTGCGGGGTGCCACCGAAGAGAGCGCCCGCAAGTTTGCCCCGGCGGTGCGCAAGGCAGTGGATGACGTACTGGCCCGGGGCATCCCGCAGGAGCTGCTGCTGGCCTCGCTGAATTCGGCAGAGTTTGCCTCGCTGGAGCGGCCGGGCAGCCTGCCGGACGGCGTGCTGGACGCCATCAACGCTTCCACGGGCTGGCTGCACACCGGGGACCCCGCCCTGCTGCTGCACACGGACAAGCTGTTTGCCTCCCTGCGCAGCAAGATGGCGGACGGCTGGTTCGACGAGCTGCTGCGCAGCCTGTTTGCCCCGGCTCCGGTGCAGGTGCTGCAGGTGCCCACCCTGCCCAAGAAGCAGGAAGAGACACAGGCCCCGGCCCGCACCGACGCCAAACTGGTGCTGGGTCACCCGCTGACCGTGGCCGACCTGGGCGAAGGTGCCCCCAGCGCGGCCGGGCAGACCGAGCAGGTGGCCGGTGCCACGGTGCTGCGCCACCCCTCGGCGGGCAGCCTGTACCTGAATTTCTACTATGACCTGGGCCATGTGGCCCCGGAGGACCTGCCGTATCTGGACCTGCTCACCGATGTGCTGGACGAGCTGGACACGCCGACCCACACGGCCCAGCAGCTGAACACTCTGCGCAGCACCTGGCTGGGTGAAAGCCGCGTACTGCTGGACTTCTGGACCGGCCGGCAGGAGGGCGCACCCTGCCATGCCAAACTGACCATGAGCCTGAGCCTGCTGGAACGCAGCCTGCAAAAGGCCGTGGAGCTGGGCGGCGAGTGGCTGTATGACACGCAGCTCACCGGCCCGGCGGCAGAAGCCGCCTTTGCCCGGGTGCTGAGCCAGCAGAAACTGAACATGGAACAGCAGTTCATCCAGCAGGGCAACGCCTATGCGGCGGTCCGTGCCAGTGCCCACTACAATGTGGAGAACGCGGCCAGCGAGCGATGCAGCGGCGTAAGCTATTATCACTTCCTGTGCGATCTGCTGGAAAAGGCCGACTGGGCAGGCCTTGGCGCAAAGCTGGAAACCCTGCGGGCTCAGGTGCTGCAGCACGCCCAGCTCACCGTGAGCCTGCACGGCTCGGAGCTGGCGCTGGACACCTTGCGCACCCTGCTGCCGGGCAGCCGGTTTGCGGCGCAGGAGCGCGACACGGCGCAGCCCTATGCGGAGCCGCTGACCCCGCCAGTGAACGAGGCCTTTATTATTGACGGCGGCGTGAACTACGCGGTGCAGGTGTGGCCCATGGAGCGCCGCAGCGACCGCAAGGTGCTGGCCCGCGTGATGAGCTACGAATACCTGTGGCACAACATCCGCGAGGTGGGCGGCGCCTACGGCACCGGCATGCTGTCGTCGGACGGCGTGGAGTACCTGTACACCTACCGGGACCCCCACCTGACCGAGAGCTACGACACCTTTGCCAAGGGCCCGGCGGAGCTGGCCGCCCGCGATTACACCGAAAAGGACCTGAACGATCTGATCGTGGGTGCCGTGGCCAAGCTGGACACGCCCCGCAAGCCCCGCGCCGAGGCACGGGAGCTGGACCGACAGTATTTCTGCGGCATCACCGAGGCGATGAAGGCTGCCGACCGCAAGGCCCTGTGTGCCGTGGACGCAGCTCTGCTCAAAGAGCAGGCCGCCGGTCTGGCCGATGCCATGGCTGCCGGTGTGAAGGTGACCTTTGGCAGCAGGGACGCGGTGGAGGCCGCAGGCTCCCTGTTTGACCGCGTAGAGGCCCTGTAACGAAAACAAACCAATGGAGCTCCGGCACAGTGTGGAATGCAGACTGCGCCGGGGCTTGTTTTGTGCGAAAAATCAGAAGGCACCCTGATAGTATTCCAGCAGGATGCAGCCGGTGCGCAGGACATTGCGCACGGCGGCGTCATCCAAATCCAGTTGCAGCAGGGTGCGGATGCGCTGCAGCCGGTACACCAGCGTGTTGCGGTGGATGAAAAGCTGCCGGGCCGTGGCATGAAGATTCTGTTCCTGCAGCAGGTAAACGCACAGGGTGTGCAGCAGGGCGGTGCTGTGGGCCTGGTCGTACTCCTGCAGGCGGCGCAGCATGGGGTGGATGAAGGCCCGGAGGTTGGCGCTCTGGGCGATGGTGCGGACAAACACGTCCTGATACAGGGCCGAGGCGCTGCGGCAGCCGCGTGAATGAGGCTCTGGTCTCCATGTGGTTCAACAACTCCCCCGAGGCCGGCAACTGGCTGATCGACAAGTGCGCGGAGTTCGGTGTGGTGCCGGTGTCCTTCCGTGCACATGCCCCTAACGCCATCATCCCCGAGTCCTACGACTACCACATGTTCGTCAACGTCGGCGACCATCAGTTCGACTCCAAGTGCGGCTACTTTGCAGCCACCAACGTCCTGTACGAGGACAGCCAGAACGCGGAAAAGTACGAGCACCCCGCCACCTACTTCTTCAACACCAAGGCTCAGGAGCTGCTGGTGGAGGACGGCCGCGTGACCGGCGTGTTCGCACAGCGTGACGGCGAGCTGTGGCTGTTCCGTGCCACCAAGGGCGTCATCCTGGCCACCGACGGCAAGATCTCGGACATCGTGGTCAACTCCCACGCCGAGTCCTCTGACATTGGCGCACCGGCTCTGGACAAGCTGATCCAGAACGCCATTGCTGCCAACAGCGCAGAGATCGACGGCGCTTCCGGCGCTACCATGACCTCCGACGGCTTCCGTGAGGCTGTGGCACAGGCTCTGGCAAAGGCACAGTAAGGCTTTATAAAAAGAACCCCGGGGACGGGCAGCGCAGGACGCTGCCCGTCCCCTTTTGCGCAAAAAAGCGGCGTCCGCAAAAAGCAGACGCCGCAGGAAAAACAGGGAATGCCGCGCAGAAAGATCACTTCTTGCGGGCAATCATTTCGGTGTAGGCCAGCACCAGCGGGCCGACGCCCTTGGCGTCGTTGCACACCACCGGCTCGCTGAAGTAGTAGGCCAGAGAGCCGTCGCGGTGGTCCTTGCCGCCCAGGCCTGCCACCAGGCAGATGCCGTCCAGCTGCAGGCTGCCGTCGGGGTTCTTGGACAGGTACTTGTCACAGGTGCCGTAGAAGGCCTTTTCAGCCCAGGCTGCCATCCGCTTGGGCAGGTAGCCCAGGCGCACGCCCTTGAGCACCGCGTAGGCAAACAGGGCAGTGCCGCTGGTCTCCAGATAGTTGCCCTCCACACCGGGGTGGTCCATCACCTGCCAGAACATGCCGGTCTCCTCGTCCTGGAACTTGTGCACGTCCTCGATGGTCTGCTTGAGCATGGCCATGATGCCGCGGTACTCGTTGTACAGCTGCTCGTCCATGCGCTCCAGCACGTCCACCATGGCCACCATGAACCAGCCCATGGCGCGCAGCCAGAAGTTGGGGCTGCAGCCGGTGACGGGGTCGGCCCAGTACATCTGGCGGCTCTCGTCGTAGCCGTGGTAGTACAGACCGGTCTTCTCATCCCGCATGTGTTTCTGGATGTTCATGAACTGCTTGTAGCTGTCGATGCAGCCCTGCATCTTGTTGTAACGGGTCTCGTACTCCATATAGAAGGGCTGGGCCATGTAGGTGCCGTCCAGCCAGACCTGCCACGGATAAATGTCCTTGTGCCAGAAGTTGCCCTCCTTGGTGCGGGGCTGGGTGAGCAGCTGGCTGCGGATGGTGTCGATGGCCTTGCGGTACTTCTCGTCGCCGAAGATGTCGTAGAGGATGAACAGGTTTTTGCCCTGATTCACGTTGTCGAGGTTGTACTCCTTCGGGTCGTAGGTCTTGATGGAGCCGTCTTCCTGCACGAACCAGTCGATGAAATCCTTGGAAAATTTCAGATACTTTTCGTCGCCGGTAGTCTTATACAGGCTCAGGCAGGCGGTGATCATGCAGCCGTCGATGTAGTTCCACTTGTTGGGCTTGCCGCTGCGCACCTTCTCGATGTTCCACATGGGTGCCTCGGCGCTGGAATTGGCGATCAGGTAGTCCACATAATCGCCCAGCATGGACAAGATCTCTTCATGGGTCATGGCATTAGTCCTCCTCAAAATGGCCGACGTTGACAAAGTGCAGGCGCTCGCCCTCGTAGCCCTCGATCTTCACGTTGTGCAGGTCGATCTCCTTGACGTTCTCGGCGTAGATGGCCAGCTTCTTCACCAGCGGGCGGTTGTCGGCCATGGCGGCCTGACCGGCCTCGGCGTTGGGATCAAAGGTGATGGTCACGTTTTTCATGGAAACGCGCTCGATGGGCTGCTCCGGCAGGCCGTCGAAGTAGCAGCCGGCAAACTGTGCGTCGGTGGCTGCGATGTCCTCCATGGTCAGGCTGCCCAGTTTGGGGGTGTACTCATCCACCGGCATGGCGTCGCGGCACTGCACATAGGGGCCGTGGCCGTCCGGGTCGCAGAAGTAGAACATGTTGATGACGAAGGGTGCCTTGACCCCGCGCATCTCCACGTTGCGGAACACCAGCCCGTCGATGACGGCGGTGTTGCCGCGGCCGCGGCGGGTCTTGACCCGCAGGCCGCGGTCGGTGTGGTCCATCAGACACTGGGTGACCACCATGTCCTTCACGCCGCCGCTCATCTCGCTGCCGATGACGATGCCGCCGTGGCCCTTGTCCAGCAGGCAGTTGCGGATGATGGTGTGCTCGCAGCTCTTCTTGAGCTTCATGCCCAGGAACACCTTGCTGGCCTTCATGGCAATGCAGTCGTCACCCACATGGATGTTCACGCCGATGATGCGGGTGTACTCGCAGCTTTCGGGGTCGATGCCGTCGGTGTTGGGAGCGTTGTAGGGGTTGTTGATGTTGAAGTTGAGCAGGTCGAGGTGCTTGACGAAGATGGGGTGGATGGTCCAGGAGTAGCTGTTCTGCACCGTGATGCCGTGCAGGCAGACCTTTTCGCTGTCCACCATGGCCACCGCGCGGGGACGCCAGGCGATGCGCTTGATCTTGGGGTTCACCCACCAGTCGCCGTTCTGGGCGTCACAGTCCAGGGTGCCCTCACCGGTGACCACGACGTCGTGCACCTGGGTGATGTTCAGCAGGCCGGCAAAGCTGTTCAGCGGGTTGCCCTCCCAGCCGGTCAGGTAGTACTCGTCCACCTCGTTCTCGCTGGGCAGTACGCCGGGCAGGATGGGGTAATGGGTGCGGTCGTTGTCGCCCAGCAGCACGGCACCCTTTTCCAGATACAGGGTGGTGTTGCTCTTCAGGAACAGGCTGGCGGTGCGGTAGCGGCCGGCGGGCACATACACGGTGCCGCCCTTGGGGCAGGTGGACAGGGCGGCCTGCAGCTTGCCGGTGTTGTCGGTCTCGCCGTCGGCCACCAGGCCATAGCGGGATGCATCCACAAAGAACGTTTCGGCCTCGGTGACAAAGGTCAGGCTCAGGGTCTCGCCCTCGGCCTGCACGCCCACGGTGTACTCGGTACCGGGCAGCAGGGAGAACAGGGAGAACACATTGGTATTGCATGCTTCGTAGACAGTCTTGCCGTTCAGGGTAACGACGAACGGGTGGGCCGGGCGGAAGCACAGGCCGTTTTCCAGCTCGAACACGGCACTGCGGGTCATGGAACGGATAAGGGACAGGTTCATGAGAAAACCTCCTGATCAATGGTTTTGGCTTGCCCGCACCGGGCGGACATGATATGATAAAAAGAAAAGCGGATGTGCGCGGAGGACGTTAAAGAATGAAGGCAGAACAGGAAAAGATCAGTGCAAAGGTCCGGGCAGTGTCAATGCACCTGAACGGCGGCAAGCTGCAGCTGCCCGCCGAAGAGGAGAGCTGCTACGTTGTGCTGGTGGCAGAGAGCGGCTGTACCCTGCAGTACGCAGAGCAGACCATGCTGCTCAACCCGGGCAGTGCGCTGCTGCTGGGACCCGGCGGCGGCTGCATCCAGCAGACGGGCAGTGCGGCACCGGAGCTGGTGGGCTGCAGTTTCCCGCTCAGTGCCCTGCACGAGCTGCGCACCCAGACCCAGCGGGATTTTTCCCGGCTGTTTGAGCCGGAGCAGTCTGCTGTGCTGTACGGTTCCGTGCAGTGGAACAGCCGCCTGCGCACCCTGCTGGAGCTGATGCGCACCGCCATGGAGGAGCCGGATTACCCGGGCGCGCTGTACCTGCTGCTGGTGCTGCATTACATCGAGCAGGAATGCATCGCGGAGAGCAGCGCGGTGGCCCGGCCCCACAATAAGACGGTGGAGCACATCTGTGCGTATCTGGCCGCCAACTACCGCCAGAAGTTCTCCCTCAGCGAGGTGGCAGCGCGGTTCTACCTGTCGCCCTACTACCTCAGCCGCCTGTTCAAGCGGGTGACGGGGCAGTCCATCGTGGACTACATCAACAACCGCCGCATCGAGGCAGCCCAGAAGCTGCTGGAGACCACGGAACTGAGCATCAGTGCGGTGGCCGAGCAGACCGGTTTTGCCAGCGCGGCCCATTTCCGCCGTGTGTTCCACGAGGTGATGGGCACCGGGCCGCTGCAGTACCGCAAGGCACATAAGAAATGATGGGTTTTCCTGCGGAAAACAGGATGCAGCCCAGCGGGCTAGGATGTCTGCCTGCGGCAGAAGAGGTGTGCCTCACGGCACAATGTTGTGCAGCGTGCAGCATGTTCCGGAAGGGGATACATCATTCACAAATAAAACACCCCCTGTGCCCTCTACGGGAACGGCACAGGGGGTGTTGTTTGCGTCAGATGCTCTTTGCGCAGCGGGACAGGGGCTTAGCCCTTGACGGCACCAGCAGAGATACCTTCAACGAACTGGTCCTGTGCACAGAAGAAAACGATCAGCTGCGGCAGGATGGAGATCAGGGACAGCGCCAGGATCTTGTTCCAGGCAAAACCGGTATCACCGTCCATGGACAGCTTCACGAACAGGGACATGGGGTACTTGCCGGGGGTGCTGACGTAAAGCAGCGGGCCCATGAAGTCGTTGCAGCTCCACATGAACTGGAACAGTGCGCAGGACACCAGAGCGGGCATCAGCATCGGGACGATGACCTTGTACAGGGTCTGGAAGGAGGAGCAGCCGTCGATGGCGGCAGCCTCGTCCAGGTCGCGGGGGACGTTGCGCATGAACTGCACCAGCTGGTAGACGAAGTAGGTCTCAGTTGCGAATGCGCAGTGGACCCAGATGGCCAGATAGAACGGGCTGTTGACCCAGCCGAACTTGGTGTACAGCAGGAACTGAGGCACGTTCAGGACGACCTGAGGCAGGAACAGGGTGGCCAGCATGATGCTGAACAGGATCTTCCGGCCCGGGAAGTCGAAGCGGCCAAAGCCGTAAGCTGCAATGCAGGAGGAGACCACGGTGCAGATGACCTTGGGCAGGACGTAGCTGTAAGTGTTCAGCATGGCCTGCAGGATGTTGATGGAACCGCCGAAGTTGTTCAGCGCGTTCTTGTAGCCCTCCAGAGTGGGGTTCTTGATCCACAGGCCGATGCCTGCAAAGATCTCGCTGTTGTCCTTAAAGGTGGCGCTGATCATCCACAGCAGGGGATAGATCATGATGAGGCCCACCAGGATCAGGACGAAGTACTTGAAAAACGTCGCGATGGCGTTAGAAGCTTTCATTCCCATACTGTCACACCTTACCTTTCATCCGAGTAGTAGACCCACTTCTTCTGGCTGGTGAAGGCGATGATCGTCAGGATGCAGACGATGACGAACATGATCCATGCCAGTGCGGAAGCCATGCCCATCTGGTTGGACTTGAATGCGTAGTTGTAGACCAGAATGGAGATGAGGGTGGTGGAACCGCGGGGACCGCCGTTGGTGATGATGAACGGGCCATTGAACTCCTGGAAAGCCTGGCAGATCTGAGTGACCAGGTTGTAGAAGATGATGGGGGTGATCATCGGGACGGTGATGGAGAAGAACTGACGCCACTTGCCTGCGCCGTCGATGGTGGCGGCCTCGTACAGGTCGGCCGGCACGCCCTTCAGAGCGGCGAGGAACAGCACCATGGCGGAGCCGAACTGCCAGATACGCAGGAAGCAGATGATCCACAGTGCGTAGCTGGGGTCGCTCAGCCAGGAGGGACCCTGGAAGTGGCCGAAGGTCAGCATACGGATGAGGGTGTTGACCAGACCGTCATCACGGAACACGGCCTTCCACAGCACGGCGATAGCAACAGAGCCGCCGAGGATGGAGGGAATGTAGTAGACGGTGCGGAACACGTTCACGCAGGCGATCTTGAAGTTCAGGATGTAGGCGATGAACAGTGCGAAGACCAGCTTCAGAGGCACAGTGATGAAGCTGTACTTGAAGGTGGTGATGAGCGCCTTGGTGATCTTGGGAGTGGAGAAGGCGTCCACATAGTTCATGATGCCATACTGATGGATGCCGTTGAAGAAGTCCATATCCGTAAAGCTGTAGTACAGAGACTGGCCGAACGGAATGGCCTTGAAGACGACGAAGCCGATGATCCAGGGGATCAGGTAGAACAGGCCCTGCCATTTGTCAAAAAACTTCTGGGCCGGGGTACGCCCGAGAGAGGGCGCTTTGCTTTCTTTCATCCGGGAATCCTCCTTTTATAAGGATATGTCTCGTACGCCGCACAATAGTTTGGACACATTTTTGTCAAAAAAATGTCATCACCGTCTTGCAAAAAAGGGGCATCCGTCCGTAGGTGGAAGGGATGCCCCTTGCAAGACTCCTTTATGCGGGGCGGCCCGTGTCAACACCGCGCGTGTGCAGGCCGCAAAAAGTCCATGAGGCGGAAATTAGACGGTGTAGCCGACAGACTCCATGCCGTCCAGCAGGGTATCGACCAGGTCAGCGCCGGAAGCATTGTCGTAATCCAGAGTGTCGAACACTTCCTGATAGATGCCGGTGCCGGTAGCCTTCAGGTCGTTGGACTCGAACAGGGGGTCCAGCTGGTTGGAAACGAAGGCCATGACCTTGCCGTTTGCCTCAGCGACCAGCTCCTTGACAGCGCCGGCGCTCTGAGCAGCAGCCAGACCAGCCTTGGAGGCGGGGATGCCGCACTCAGAACCCATGATGGAAGCGCCCTTCTCCTCGTTCAGCAGGAACTGGATCAGGGTAGCAGCCTCAGCAACATGCTCGCAGGTCTTGGTGATGGCCAGGCCCATGGAAACCTTGGAGAAGCCGCCGTTGTAATCGCCGAACTTGATTTCCTCGCCGACGGTGAAGCCGTCCTTGTTGTCGTCATCCAGAGCGGAAGAGTACTTGGTAGCAGCGGAATCCCACTCGAAGATGCCTGCGATTTTACCGGTGATCCACTCGTTGGACTGGTGGGTAGCGGTGTCGGAGTTTGCGGAGTAGTAGTCCTTCAGGTTCATCATGACGTGGCCGTCGACCAGGCTCTTGATGAAGCTCAGGCCCTCGGCGATCTCTTCCTCGGTGTAGTTCAGGGTGGAGGTAACGGGATCTGCCCAGTCCTTGCCGTACTTGGACTCGAGGTAGAACACCATCAGGATCATACGGTCGTAAGCGCCCAGGTGCATGGGATAGTAGTCAGCGCCCAGCTTGTCCTGGAAAGCCTTGCCGGCTGCCATCAGGTCATCCAGAGTCTTGGGGACTTCGGTGATGCCGGCCTTATTAAAGGTGGTCATGTTCCAGAAGAAGATACGGCCGGTCATTGAAACGGGCACGCACTGCTGGGAGTTTGCAACGTAGCAGGCATCCATGGCAGCCTTGTCCCACTGGGTCAGATCCAGGAAGTTGGACACGGTGTTCAGGTCCACGAACTTGCTGCCGTCAGCAGAGTAGTTGTACAGCCAGTTCCAGTTCACCTGGCACACATCCTGTGCGTTGCCGGCGATGAAAGCGGCAGCCATCTTCTCTTCCCAGCCGGACCATGCGGCGAAGGTGGGCTCGATGGTGATGTTGCTGTGCTCAGCCTGGAACTCCTTGATGGCGTTCTGGTAAGCCTCGTGACGGCTGTCGCCGCCCCACCAGCTGATGGTCATGGAAACAGGACCGTCAGACAGGGCCAGGCTCTCGTCTGCGGAAGCAGCGGGAGCGGATGCCACGGAAGAAGAGGCTGCAGTGCTGGAAGAATTGCCGCCGCAGGCAGCCAGCAGACCAGCTGCGCCCACAACGCCAGTGACCTTCATGAAATCACGACGGGAAATTGCCTTGCTCATTTTTGTTCTCCTCCTAAAGATGATCAAAAACATCGTCTTGCACGGGGGTTCTGCACACACCCCGTTGTATACAATTATGATAACAAAAGGCGGACAAAAAAGAAAGACGCAAATTGTGGTTATGCAACTCAAAAACGTACAAATATTGCTCTGTTTTCCGCGCCGGATTTGACGCCATTGCTGAAATGAATAAACTTCGGACGAAAAACTGTGCAACATGTATACTTCAACAGGTTGCATAGAAAACGGGGACGCAGGATGGAAAGAACAGCAAAATTTGCAATAATTCTGTAAACATTTGCATCCTGCACCTGAGAAAAAGCAGAGCATGTCCCAGCGGCGGGGGTGCATAAGGCCGGTGCCGGACGAAAAAATGACTGATATATCAATTGCGCAAAAAAAGTGCGCCGGTGCCCTTGAGTGATATATCAGTCCGCACCGGAGCAGGGCAGCTTTGCGGGAGAAATAAGAGCAGCAAATATATGACGTCGGATGTCTGATAAATCCAAAAAACCGCCGCACAGAAGTCTGTGCGGCGGCTGACGGAACAAAGTGTGTTATTTGCGGCCTGCGTAAAAAGCCCGCCGCGCGCGGAAGTAGCACTGCGGGCACATGCTGACGTACTGAACGTCGTTTTCCAGGTCGATGGCCACCTGTTCGCCCTCAAAGACGAACTGGCCGTTCACCTTGCGGCAGTTGCAGATGGCCTTGCGGCCGCAGGAGCAGATGGTTTTCATCTCTTCGATGGTGTGGGCCAGCTCCAGCAGGCGGGTGGAGCCGGGGAAGCCCCGCAGCGAAAAGTCGGCCCGCAGGCCGTAGCAGATCACCGGGATGTTCAGGTCTACGGTGACCATGAACAGCTGCTCGGCCTGCTCTGCGGTAAAGAACTGGCTCTCGTCGCACAGCACGCAGGCCAGCTTGGTGGCCTGGCTGGCTTCGCGCACCACCTCGAACACATCCATGTCCGGGCGGATCAGGCGGTCGGCCTTGCGGTGCACGCCCAGGCGGCTGACCAGTTCGCCGCCGCCTTTGGTGTCCACCTGCGGCTTGAGGATCAGCACCTGCATGCCCTGCTCTTCATAGTTGTGGGCCACCTGCATCAGGGCCGTGCTCTTGCCGCTGTTCATGGCACCATAGCGAAAATACAGTTTTGCCATGGCGTCACTCCTGGTTGCGCAGGCGGTAGCCCAGGCTCATCAGGCTGTCGCCCAGGTGAACGTTCTCCACTACCACATCGGGGTAGGGAACGGAGAGGTCGTAGTGGGAGAAGTTCCAGAAGCCCTCGATGCCCAGGTCCACCAGACGGCCGCTGACCTGCTCGGCACCGTCGCGGGGCACACAGAGCACGGCCACCTTGGGGTGGTGCTCGGCGCAGAAGGCCTCCAGCTCGTCCACATGACGGATCTGGATGCCGTTGATCTCCTTGCCCACCTCGTTCTGGGCCACATCAAAGGCGGCGATCAGCTTGTAGCCGTTGGCGTCGGTGGTGATGAAGCGGCTCACGGCCTTGCCCAGACGGCCGCAGCCAATCAGGATGGTGGGCAGGCGGTCGCCGTTGCCGAACAGCAGGCTCTCCAGAATGGAAAGCAGGTTCTCCACCGAGTAACCGATGCCCTGTCGGCCGTTCACGTCGCCGATGCAGTTGAAGTCCTGCCGGACCTGGGAGGCCGTGGTGCCCATCTGGGCGGCCAGCTCCCGGGAGGAGATGCTGGTGATGCCGTCGGCCTGCAGAGAGCGCAGGTAGCGGTAGTATTTCGGGAGGCGCTTGATCACGGGGAGCGAGGCTTTTGCGGGGGTATTCATGAGAAAAATTCTCCTTTCAAGCAAAAAATCGCCGCGTTTGCCCTGCACGAAAAAACGCCGGCGTGTGCAGCGCGGTGGGTACGACACCGCGTATTGTCAATTCCATATCATTATAAAGTATACTGCACGGGAGACGAATGTCAAATACCAGACGAAAAAAAACAAAAAAATTACAAAAAATTAAGGGGTATGACCCTGCCGCAGAGGGATAACCGCCGGTTGGACGGGGCATGATGATGCAAAACAGAGCAAAAGGAGAACACAGAATGCCGGATACACACACCACCTCTGTGGACCAGCAGCGGCTGGAAAAAGAACGCATCGAGGACGACGGTACGGTCACCCTGACCCGGGGCGGCCATGCCATCCACTGCCTGACCGTCATCGGCCAGGTCGAGGGGCACACGGAAGCGCCGCAGGGGCAAAAGACCACCAAGTATGAGCATGTGATCCCCCAGCTGGCCGCCGTGCAGGAGGACCCCCGGATCGAGGGCCTGCTGGTATTGCTGAACACCGTGGGCGGGGATGTGGAGGCCGGGCTTGCGCTGGCAGAGCTGATCGCCAGTGTGTCCAAACCCAGCGCCACGCTGGTGCTGGGCGGCGGGCACTCCATCGGCATCCCGCTGGCCGTGAGCGCACAGCGCAGCTTCATCGTGCCCACCGCCACCATGACGGTGCACCCGGTGCGGCACTCCGGGGTGATCCTGGGCGTGCCCCAGACCATGCACTGGTTCGACCAGATGCAGCAGCGCATCACCGGCTTTGTGGCGGCCCACAGCGGCATGACGGAGAAGCGCTACACCGAGCTGATGCTCCACACCGGGGAGCTGGTCATGGATATGGGCACCGTGCTGGACGGCCGCCGCGCCGTGAAGGAAAAGCTCATCGACGAGCTGGGCGGTCTTTCGGATGCACTGGACTGGTTGCACCGTGCGATCGAAACCCGAGAATAACACAACAATAGGTTTGCCATTTGCCCCGGTGCGTGGTACAATAATAAAATCAAGAATTGTGTCTATGCGAACTGTGGGGAATGGAGAAGAATGGCAACGAAGAAACGAAAAACAACGACACGGCGCTCAACGTCGCGCAAAAAACGCGCGGAACAGCGCCTGCCGGCAGGGCTTGGGACCCTGTTTGCGGGGCTTTTGCTGGTGGGCCTTGCCTTTGTGGAAGGCGACTCGGTGTGGAAAACGCTGCATCAGGTGCTGTTTGGCCTGTTTGGCTGCGGCAGTTTTGTGCTGGGTGCAGCGGTGTGCTGCCTGGCCGTGCTGTACACGCGGGGCGAGGATCTGCTGCCCCACATCTGCAAGCTGGCGCTGGGGCTCGTGTTTGCAAGCGGCACGGTGATCGTGTTTTCCGACATCCAGCCGCAGGGGCTGTCGGCCTTCCAGATGGTGGCGGCCTGCTACCAGAACGGTTATCAGGCGTGGCTGTCCGGCGGCGCACTGGGTGCGGTGCTGGGCGGCAACCTGCTGCTGCTCTGCGGCCGGCCGGCGGCAAACTTCATCATGCTGGTGCTGGCGCTCTGCGTCAGCCTGTACATTTTTGACCTCACTCCGGCTGAGGTCTGGCAGTGGCTGTGCGACGTGTCCGGCGGGGTGCACGCAAAGGGCGTGGCCGTGTACGAGCAGGGCGCAGCCCGCCGTGCCGAGCGCCGCGCCGAGCGGCAGGCCGCGCAGGAAGCCGCAGACGAGTACGACGAGACGGAGGACCTGGAAGAATCCGAGGACGAAGCCGAAGCGGAAGAACCCTTCCGTCTGGGTCTGCCGGACTGGATGTCCGGTGTGCTGCACTGGGGCCATAAGGTGACCCAGGAGCTGGAGCAGGCCCCGGACAGCCCGGCCGGAGCGCCGGACCAGCCCGTGCAGCCCCAGCCGGAACCGCAGGCGGCCCCAGCCGTGACGCCGGTGCGGGTGCGGGCATCCCGCCCGCGCGCTCCCTTTGATGTGGACCTTGGCCCGGACAGCACCGAGGTGAAGGAGGGCGGCAGTGAGCCCATCGAACCCTTCATCCCGGGGCCGGGCGGCACCTTTGGCATGGATCCGCTGCGCGCGGCACCCAAGCCCACCATCCGGCCCATCGTGCCGGATGCCGTGGAAACGGCGGCTGAGGACTTCTTTGCAAAGCCGGAGGAGACCCCGGCGGCAGAGACCACGGAACAGCAGCCCCAGCCGGTGCCCGGCAATCCCTTTGATACGCACATCGCACGGCCTGCGGCTCCGGAGGAACCGGCTGCCGCAGCTGCGCCCATCCAGCCCGTGATGCCTGCGCCGCAGCCGGATCAGCCGACCCGTGTGAGTGCCGAACATGCCGTGGCCCAGCGCAGCGACCCGGATGCGGACGGCTGGATCAGCATCACCGCCGAACCGGTGGAGGAAAAGGATATCAACTCGCTGGTGGCGGCAGCTATGGAAAAACCGGCGGCCTCCGAGCAGGCAGCCGCTACGGCCCCTGCCGAGGAAGCCGAGCCGGTGGACACCTACCAGTATCAGTACCCGCCCATCGAGCTGTTTGAAAAATCCAAGGAGGAAAGCGACCCCAACGCCGAGGATGAGCTGAAGGCCAACGCCCAGAAGCTGGTGGACACGCTGGAGAGCTTTGGGGTCCGCACCCGTGTGCTGGATATTTCCCGCGGGCCGTCGGTCACCCGGTATGAGGTGCAGCCCATGGCGGGCGTCAAGATCAGCCGCATCACCTCGCTGGCCGATGACATCGCCCTGAACCTGGCCGTGGCGGATGTGCGCATGGAGGCCCCCATCCCCGGCAAGCCTGCCGTGGGCATCGAGGTGCCCAACCACAAGCGCAGTGCTGTGTCCATCCGCAGCGTGTTCGAGAGCCAGAGCTTTCTGCGCATGACCTCGCCTTTGGGCATTGCCCTGGGCAAGGACATTGCGGGTGTGGCCCAGGTGGCAGACCTGTGCAAGATGCCCCATCTGCTCATTGCGGGCAGCACCGGCAGCGGCAAGTCGGTGTGCGTGAACAGCATCATCATGAGCCTGGTGTTCCGCTCCAGCCCGGAAGACGTCAAACTGCTGCTCATCGACCCCAAGGTCGTGGAGCTGGCCGAATACAACGGCATCCCCCATCTGCTCATGCCGGTGGTCACCGAGCCCCGCAAGGCGGCCGGAGCGCTGGGCAGCGCCGTGCAGGAGATGGAGCGCCGCTACCGTATGTTTGCCGAGAACAACGTGCGCGACATCAAGTCCTTCAACAAGCTGGCGGTGGAGCGGCCGGATCTGGAAAAAATGCCCTACATCGCCATCGTCATCGACGAGCTGGCCGACCTGATGATGGTGGTGGGCAAGGATGTGGAAGATTCCATCTGCCGCATCGCTCAGAAAGCCCGCGCCGCCGGCATGCACCTGATCGTGGCCACCCAGCGCCCCAGCGTGGACGTCATCACCGGCCTGATCAAGGCCAACATCCCCAGCCGCATCGCCTTTGCGGTGTCCAGTCAGGTGGACAGCCGCACCATTCTGGACGGTGCCGGTGCCGAAAAACTGCTGGGCCAGGGCGATATGCTGTTCATGCCGGTGGGCGCACCCAAGCCCACCCGCATCCAGGGCACCTTTGTGCGGGATGAAGAGATCAGCCGTGTGCTGGACTTCATCAAGTCCAGCGCCACCGTCCAGTACGACGAGGCCATGATCGAGGCCATGGAAAAGCACGCCATCCAGGACGGCAAGAAGGGCAGCAGCGGGGCCGATTCCGACGAGGAGTCGGACTCCGACCCGATGTTCCAGCAGGCCGTGGAGGTGGTCATTGACGCCGGTCAGGCCTCCACCAGCCTGCTGCAGCGCCGCTGCAAGCTGGGCTATGCCCGTGCGGCCCGCATCATGGACGAAATGGAGATGCGGGGCATCATCGGCCCCCACGAGGGTGCCAAGCCCCGGGCCGTGCTCATCAGCCGTCAGCAGTGGCTGGAAATGCAGATGAACCAGCCGGAGGAATGAAACCCTCTCAGGCGCTGACGCGCCAGCTCTCCCGAAGGGAGAGCTTTAGGAACGGGTAAGACACGTTCTGCATATCAAAGAAGAAAGACTGAACGGAATACAAAAGAAGCTCCCCCTCGGGGGAGCTGGCAACGCCGTAAGGCGTTGACTGAGAGGGTATTGAATCAACAAAAGGAGCATTATGGACAACTCTTCCCCAAAAATCTACACCGAATTTCTGCCCATCAGCCGGGCAGACATGGAAGCCCGGGGCTGGGACCAGCTGGACTTTGTGGTGGTGGGCGGTGACGCCTATGTGGACCACCCCAGCTTCGGCACTGCCATCATCAGCCGCCTGCTGGAAGCCGAGGGCTACAAGGTGGGCGTGCTGGCCCAGCCCCGCTACACCGACTGCGAGGACTTCAAGCGGTTCGGCAAGCCGAAGTACGGCTTCTTCATTGGCGGCGGCAACGTGGACAGCATGGTCAGCCACTATTCCGTGGCCAAGATCCCCCGCGCCGAGGACGAATATTCTCCCGGCGGCAAGGGCGGTGCCCGCCCGGACCGCAGCGCCACCGTGTACACTAAACTGGCCAAGGAAGCTTACCCGGACCTGCCGGTGATCCTGGGCGGTCTGGAAGCCTCCCTGCGGCGCTTTGCCCACTACGATTACTGGATGGACACCGTACTGCCCAGCATCGCCGAGAGTTCCGGTGCGGACATCATCAGCTTTGGCATGGGCGAACACCAGACCGTGGAGATCGCCCGCCGTCTGTCCGCCGGAGAACCGGTGGAGCAGATCACCGATGTGGACGGCACCTGCTACCTGACCGACTTCGACCACCTGCCGGAGCGGTATGTGGAGTGTGCCGGTTTCAAAAAGGTGGCCAGCGATAAGACCGCCTACGCCAAGGCCTGCCGCATCCAGATGGACAATCAGGACGTGGTCAGCGGCCAGATCATCGTGCAGAAGCAGAGCGAGAAGTATCTGGTGCAGAACATCCCGGCAAAGCCGCTGGTGCGCTGGGAGCTGGACAAGGTCTACGCCCTGCCTTACACCCGCCGGTATCACCCCATCTACGAGGCCATGGGCGGCGTGCCCGCCATCCGGGAGGTGCAGTTCTCCATCATCCAGAACCGCGGCTGCTTCGGCGGCTGCAACTTCTGCGCCATCCAGCTGCATCAGGGCCGCCGGGTCACCAGCCGCAGTGCGGACAGCATCGTGGAGGAAGCCGAGCGCATGACCCACGAGCCGGATTTCAAGGGCTACATCCACGATGTCGGCGGCCCCACCGCCAACTTCCGCTTCCCGTCTTGCCGGGAACAGATGCTGCGGGGAATGTGCAATGGCGGCAAGCACTGCCTGGCCCCCACCACCTGCTCCCACATGATCGTGGACCACAGCGATTACCTGAAGATCCTGCGCCGGGTGCGGGAGCTGCCGGGTGTGAAGAAAGTGTTCATCCGCAGCGGCATCCGTTTTGATTACCTCATGGCCGACCCGGACGACACCTTCTTCAAGGAGCTGGTGGAGTACCACGTCTCCGGCCAGCTGAAGGTGGCCCCGGAGCACTGCGCGCCCAACACCCTGGCTTACATGGGCAAACCGCCCATCGAGACCTTCAACAAGTTCAAGGACAAGTTCTATGAGCTGAGCAAGAAGGCCGGCAAAAAGCAGTATCTGGTGCCCTACCTCATGTCCAGCCACCCGGGCAGCACCCTGAAGGATGCCGTCTATCTGGCCGAGTACCTTTATAAGAACCACATGCGCCCGGAGCAGGTGCAGGATTTCTACCCCACTCCCGGCACCGTGAGCACCTGTATGTTCTACACCGGCCTCGACCCCTACACCCTCAAGCCGGTGTTCGTGGAAAAGACCCCCGAGGGCAAGGCTCTGCAGCGGGCATTGCTGCAATACTATGAGCCCCGCAACGCCGAAAAGGTGGTCAAGGCCCTGCGGATGACCCACCGGGAGGATCTGATCCCCCTGCTGGTTCCCGCCGAGGGCCGCCGTGCGGTGCAGCGCTCGGCCCGCCGCGCCGACAGCCCGGAGGTGACCATCCACAACGACGGCACCTACACCGTGCGCCCTAACCAGAAGGGCAAGGGCAAGCCTGCCCACGGCCCGAACCGCACCGCCGCCCCTGCCGGGCGTCAGCCCAGCCCGGGTGCCCGCTTTGCGCCGCACTCGGCCCCCGGACACAAACCCAAAAAGAATCAACAAAAAGAGAATACATCGTGGAAAACTGGAACAAAGAAAAAGTGACCCCGAAAAGGAAAACCGGCCTGCTGCAGCGGCTGCTGTCGCTGGCCGCTGCGGCCGCACTGGCCCTGAGCCTTGTAGGCTGTGGTACCTCGGCTGTGGTGCCGGGCGGCAGTGCCGACGTGGTGCCCAACCCTTCCTCTACGGCAGCCAGCGTGGATGCCCCGTTCGAGATGCACTTCATCGACGTGGGGCAGGCGCTGAGCGTGCTGGTGGAATGTGACGGCCAGTTCATGCTGTACGACGGCGGCAACGTGGACGACGGCAGCCTGGTGGTGTCCTACCTACAGAAGCAGGGGGTGGAAGAGCTGCAGTATGTATTCTGCTCCCACGCCCACGAGGACCATGTAGGCGGCCTGGCGGCTGCGCTGGCCTACTTCCCGGCCAATCATGTATACAGCCCGGTGACGGAGGCCTCCACCAAGTGCTTCCGGGATTTTGTCAAGTACACCCAGCAGCAGGGCCTGCAGATGGAAGTGCCCGCCGTGGACACCACCTGGCCCCTGGGCAGTGCTAGCGTGACCATGCTGGGCCCCGTGGCGCAGTACAGCGACACCAACGATACCTCCATCGTGCTGCGCATCGACTACGGTTCCACCAGCTTTCTGCTCACCGGTGACATGGAAAAGACCGCAGAGAGCGACCTTGTGGCCAGCGGTGCCAATCTGAAAGCCGATGTGCTGCAGGTGGGCCACCACGGTTCCAGCACCTCCACCGGCTACGCCTTTCTGAACGCGGTCCTGCCGAAGATGGGCATCATCTCCTGCGGGGTGAACAACAAATACGGCCACCCGCATGAGGAGACCCTGAGCATCCTGCGGGACGCCGGGGTGGACGTGTACCGCACCGACCTGCTGGGCACCATCACCATTGGCAGCGACGGCCAGAACTACACCGTGGGCACCGAGCATTTTGCCGCCGATGCCGAGTTGAACCCCACCGACCCGGCGGCTGCCAGCACGGCACAGCAGGCTTACATCGGCAATGTGAACAGCAAAAAGTTCCACCTGCCCACCTGCCCGAACCTGCCGGCCGAGAAGAATCAGATCCTCTTCTCCAGCTACGACGAGGCCATTGCAGCAGGCTACACGCCCTGCTCCACCTGCATCAAATAAGAGTACTCCCTCAGTCAAACCCTTCGGGTTTGCCAGCTCCCTCTGAGATGGAGCCTTCTGACGGAACCGGGATGTTTCCTGTTGAAAGCGGAACGTTTCCGGACCGTCAAGGCCCCCTCCCCGAGGGGGCTGGCACGGCGTGAGCCGTGACGGAGGGTTTTTTTGCATTCTCCGGGATTGATAAAATCCCACAGCTGCGGTATACTTAAAATCACTTTATTTCAAAAAAGCAAGGAGGAACCGCAGATGCAGCTGGGGCAGAGCAGGACCCTGCCGGTGGAAAAACCGGAGCTGATCGACCTTGCGCAGGCAGCGCGGTATTTCGGCGCGCGCGGGGAGGCGGACACCGCCACCATGGCCCTGCTGCAGCGCTGCGCCGTACCGTTGCTGGCCGCTGCGACGCCCCGCGCCGTCTGGCTGCGGGCGGAGGTGAAGGCGCTGGCCGAAGTCGGCATCCTGCGGGGCAGCGACGTGATGCGGCATCTGGAGGGCTGCGGGCAGGCCATTCTGCTGGCCGTGACCCTTGGCCCCGGGGTGGACGCCCAGATCCGCCGCGCCGGGGTGGGGGATATCGCCGCCGGTGTAGCGTCCGATGCGCTGGGCAGCGCCCTGGCTGAGCAGACCGCCGACGCGGCGGAAGCCGAGCTGCGCCAGCTGGCCGCAGCCGAGGGGACTTACCTCACCGGGCGGTTCTCGCCGGGCTATGGCGACTGGGACATCGCGGTGCAGCCGCTGGTGGCCGCCGCGCTGGACACGGCGCGCCGGGCCGGGCTGTGCGTCACCGATACCAACCTGATGACCCCCCGCAAAAGCGTGACCGCCATTCTGGGGGTCAGCGACCATCCGGTCAAGGGACATCTGGCCGGGTGCGGGCACTGTGTGCTGCGCACCCGCTGCGAATACAGAAAGAGGGGAAAGACCTGTGCAAGTGAGTGAACTTTTCAAGCAGAGCAATACCATCCTGCTGGACGGCGGCATGGGCACCATGCTGCAGGCGGCCGGCCTGAAGCTGGGCGCCCGGCCGGAGGAACTGAACATCACCGACCCGCAGCTCATCGGGGGCATCCATGCGCAGTATGCCGCAGCGGGCAGCCGCATCATCAACGCCAACACCTTTGGCGCGTCGGCCCACAAGCTGGCGGGCAGCGCCTACAGTCTGGAAGAGATCATTGCGGCGGGCATTGCCAACTGCAAGCGGGCCTGTGCGCCCTATGGTGCGCTTGCCGCGCTGGATGTCGGCCCGCTGGGCGAGCTGCTGGAACCCAACGGCACCCTGGCCTTTGAGGATGCCGTGGAGGAATATGCCCGCATCGTGCGGGCCGGTGCGGCGGCCGGGGCCGACTTGATCTTTTTTGAGACCTTCACCGACCTGTACGAGCTCAAGGCCGCGCTGCTGGCCGCCCGGGAAAACTCCAGCCTGCCCATCCTGGCCAGCATGAGTTTTGAAGTCGGCGGCCGCACCTTTACCGGCTGCACGGTGGAGAGCTTCGGCGTCACCGCCCGGGGTCTGGGGGCCAGCGCCGTGGGCATCAACTGCTCGCTGGGCCCCAAGGAGATCTTCCCCATGGCAAAGCGCCTGACCGAGGCCGTGCCCGGCGACTTCCCGGTGTTCGTCAAGCCCAACGCGGGTCTGCCCCGGGCCGACGGCAGCGGCTACGACATTACCCCGCAGCTGTTTGCGCTGGAAATGAAGCCCTACCGGGAGCTGAATCTGTTTGCCGCTGGCGGCTGCTGCGGCACCACGCCGGAGTTCATCCGGCTGCTGAACGGGGTGTTCAAGGGCTGCGTGCCGGGCCGCCCGGCCCACGCCATGCCCTCGGTGCTGTGCACCCCCATGAATTATGTCAACGTGGACAGCATCACCGTGGTGGGCGAGCGCATCAACCCCACCGGCAAAAAGCGCTTCCAGCAGGCACTGCGGGAGAATGATATGAACTACGTTCTGGAACAAGCCGTGAGCCAGGTGGAAGCCGGGGCGCAGGTGCTGGACGTGAACGTGGGTGCCCCCGGCGTGGATGAACCGGCCCTGATGCCGCAGGTGGTCAAGGCCCTGCAGAGCGTGGTCAGCCTGCCGCTGCAGCTGGATTCCTCCAACGTGCAGGCACTGGAAAACGGCCTGCGGGTGTACAACGGCAAGCCCATCGTTAACTCCACCAACGGCGAGCCGGAAAAGCTCAAGGCCATCCTGCCCCTGTGCAAAAAGTACGGCGCGGCCATCGTGGGCCTTGCCATCGACGAGCGGGGCATCCTGCCCGCCGCAGAGGACCGCGTGGCCATTGCCCGCCGCATCACCGAGGCGGCACTGGAAGCCGGAATCCCCCGCGAGGACATCTACATCGACTGCCTGACCCTGACCGCCAGCGCCCAGCAGAAGGATGTGCTGGCCACGGTGCAGGCGCTGGAAGCCTGCAAGAAGGAGCTGGGCGTGCGCACCATCCTGGGCGTGTCCAACATCAGCTTCGGCCTGCCCTGCCGTTCCTACCTGAACACCACCTTCCTCACCATGGCCATGTATGCCGGGCTGGATCTGGCCATCATGAACCCCTCCAGTGAAGAGATGATGGCCGCCGTATATGCCTACAACGTGCTGACCAACCGGGACGCGCAGAGCATGCAGTACATCGAGCGCTACGCAAACCGGGTGCCTGCCTCCACGGCCCTGAAGCAGGCAGCCCAGGCCGCACCTGCGGCGGCAGCTTCCGACGGGAGCGCTGAAATTTCCGGCCCCTATGCAGCGCTGATCAAGGCGGTGGAAAAGGGCCTGAAGGGCGACGCCGCCGCCCAGACCCGCGCCCTGCTGGCCGAAAAGCAGCCGCTGGAAGTGGTGGACGAAGCCCTGATCCCGGCGCTGGACATCGTGGGTGCCAAGTATGAGAAGGGCACTCTCTTCCTGCCGCAGCTGCTGCAGGCCGCCAGCGCCGCCCAGAGCGCCTTTGAGGAGATCAAGACCGCCATTGCCCAGAAGGGCGAGGGCAGCGCCAGCAAGGGCCGCATCGTGCTGGCCACCGTGAAGGGCGACGTGCACGACATCGGCAAGAACATCGTCAAGGTCATTCTGGAGAACTACGGCTTTGAGGTCATCGACCTGGGCCGCGATGTGCCGGTGGAGACTGTGGTGGACACCGTGCGGGAAAAGGATGTGCATCTGGTGGGCCTTTCGGCCCTGATGACCACCACCCTCAAGAGCATGGAAGAGACCATCGCCGCCCTGCATGCAGCCAAACTGGACTGCAAGATCATGGTGGGCGGTGCCGTGCTCACCCCGGAATACGCCGAAAAGATCGGCGCAGACTGGTACGCTAAGGACGCCAAGCGCAGCGCCGACATCGCCAAGGAATTCTTTGGGGTGTGATTCCTGCAAAAACAGGGAAGGAGAAAACCATGAAAAATACGGCTTTCAGCCTGATGACGGCATTGCTGGCAGTGATGAACGAAAGTGAACCGAAAGACCCGTACTATGTGCTGGCGCAGTATTTTTTGTATCACTTCGACCAGCTGCGGGATCTGAACATCTACGACGTGGCGGATGCCTGCTATGTGTCCCGCAGCGGCATCCGGCGGTTCTGCCAGTCCATCGGCTTTGACAACTTTTCCGACCTGAAGGCTGAGGCCGATGAATGGAAGCGCCAGTGCAACTACTTCATCGGCTACAGCGTGCGTCCGGACTACAAGGAATACCTTTCCGGCAGCATCGGGGAGATGATGGAGGAGATCAACCGCATTGCCACTCCCGCTGTACTGGATAAGCTGGCCGAAAGCATTCATGCCAGCCGACATGTGGTGCTCTTCACCTCGGATTTTTCCGGCATGGCGGCTCGCAGCTTCCAGCAGTCCATGGTGGTCATGGGCAAGCTGGTGCAGATCGTGTCTGATGCCCACTATACGCTGGATTATCTGAAAGTGCTGACACCGGAGGACCTGCTCATTACAGTTTCAGCCACCGGCAACTTTGCCACCCTGATGGAGCCAATGGTGCAGAAGGCTGCAGCTTATAAGGTGCTGGTGACGGTCAACCACGCTATAAAAATGTGGAAAAGCTACGATCAGGTGATCTACCTGAGCGAAAAGGACAACAGCGGTGCCCGCACGGTGTATTCCCAGTATGGTATGACCTATTTCTTTGATATCCTGTACAGCCACTATGTAAACAACTACCGGGAGACTGACCTGCTGCAGGGTCCAATTTCTGAACTGCCTTTGTCGGATTCTCAAAAAATGCGGGTGCAAAGATGTGCAGAATGACGGGTAAAACCGTGGAACTGCTCAAAAACAAAAGAATAAATTGTTCAACCATCCAAATGGGGTTCGCATCGCGAACCCCATTTTTTGTCGGAGATGTGTTACGATAGTCCTGCAAAGAATTGGACCCGCGGGGGCTTCTGCGACGGCAGAACAGACTGACAAAGATGGAAAGGATCACACTATGTATTACGGACACAACCCCAAATTCCCGGACAACTTCATGTGGGGCGCTTCCAGCGCTGCCTGGCAGGTGGAAGGCGGAGTCGCCGATGGCGGACGCACGCCGGCCATCATCGACCTGAACTCCAAGACCAAGAAGCCGTTTACGGATAACACCTATGCGGCGGATCATTATCATCACTACAAGGAAGATGTGGCCCTGATGGCAGAGTGCGGTTTCTCCAGCTATCGTTTCTCGCTCAGCTGGTCCCGCATCATCCCTCATGCAGACGGCAAGGTGAACCCCGAAGGCATCGCGTTCTACAATGATCTGATCAATGAGCTGGTGGCCCACAACATCACCCCCATCGTTACCCTGTATCACTACGACCTGCCGGTCTGGGTGGATGAGCTGGGCGGCTGGAAAAGCCGCGACACCGTGGAAAGATTCGAGCACTACTGCCGCGTCTGCTTTGAGAACTTCGGCGACCGGGTCAAATACTGGCTGTCGCTGAACGAGCAGAATATGCAGATCTGCTATGGCAACTGGCTGGGCGTCAGCAAGGGCTGTGACGACTGGTTCAAGGATCAGTGGAAGATCAACCATATCATGAACCTGTGCCATGCCAAGGCTGTCAACGCCTGCCATGAGATGGTGGCGGGCGGCAAGATCGGCCCTGTGCCCGGCTGCGTGCCCATCTACCCGGAGACCTGCCGCCCCGAGGATCAGATCGCTGCTATGAACGCCGAGGAGTTCACCGAGAAGTTCTGGATCGATACCTATGTTTACGGCGAGTACAGCAACTTTATCAAGCACTACTGGAAAGAGAACGACATCGACATCGGAATGCAGCCCGGCGATGCAGAACTGATGAAGAGCGCCAAAATCGATTTCATCGCCGTCAACTGCTACCGCAGCAACGTTGCAAAGTATGCGCCGCATGACGCAAAACAGCAGGATTATCTGCTGAATAAGAACGGCGTCAAGGGCCAGATGGTGTTCCCCGTGGAGCCGGGCCGCTACGCTCTGACCCGCAATCCCTATGTCGAGTACACCGACTGGGATTGGGAGATCGACCCCTCCTGCCTGCGCTATGAGATGCGTTACCTGTGGGATCACTATCACCTGCCCATGATGATCACCGAGAACGGTTACGGCGCCCATGAGACGAAGGACGCCGACGGCCAGGTGCACGATCAGGGCCGCATCGACTACTTGCGGGAGCACATTTATCAGCTGGGCATGGCCATTGAGGACGGCTGCGAGGTCATCGCATACAACCCCTGGTCCTTCACCGATCTGCTGTCCACCGGCAATGGCATGGCAAAGCGTTACGGTCTGGTGTACATCGACACCACCGATGAGGAGCAGAACGCGGCCAAGAGCGTGGAAGAGCTGTCCATGAAACGTATCCGGAAGGATTCCTTCTACTGGTACTCCAAGCTGATCCGTTCCAACGGTCAGGACTGGGGAAAGGAGATGCTGAAATAATGGCAAAGAAAGATTATAAGGCCATGGCGGCCGGTATTATCAAGCAGGCCGGCGGAGTGGACAACATTGTCAGCGCGACCCATTGCATGACCCGTCTGCGCCTTGTACTGCGGGATAGATCCAAGTTTGACACCGATGCCGTCAAGCAGGTGCCCGGCGTGCTGAACGTCATCATCCAGAACGGCGAATATCAGGTGGTCATCGGCCAGGATGTCCCTGACCTGTATGAAGAGGTCGTCAAGATCGACGGCATCCAGGCCGGCGGCAGCGTGCAGGACGATGAGGCCGCAGCCAAGGATCTGGCACAGGATCACGGCAACATCGGCAACGCGATCCTCTCCTTCATCGGCGGCACGTTCAGCCCGGTGATCCCGGTGCTGGTGGCAGGCGGCCTGACTGGTGCGGTGCTGTCCCTGCTGACCAACGTGTTCGGCGTCTCGACGGAGTCTGGCACCTACACCATCTTCTACGCCATCAACCAGGCGACCTTCTACTTCCTGCCCATCTTCATCGGCTTTGCAGCCGCTGCCCGCCTGAAATCCAATGGTTTCCTGGGCGCATTTCTGGGCGCGATCCTGCTGTACTCCAGCATCAACGGTGCCGAAGGTCTGGACTTCTTCGGCATCCCGGTGCAGGCTATCAGCTATAACAGCACCGTGTTCCCGGTCATTCTGGGCGTGCTGTTCATGAGCGTGGTCTACAAGTTCCTGCAAAAGCATATCCCGGTCTTTCTCAAGACCATCGTCGTCCCGCTGCTGACCATGCTGATCACGGTGCCTGTCACCCTGATCGTTCTCGGCCCCATCGGCAACACCGTGGGCACCTGGCTGGCAAACGGTGTTTACGCTCTGTACCAGGCAGTTCCCGCGCTGGCCGTCATGGTCATCGGCATCACCACCCCGCTGATGGTTTTCTTTGGCATGAACAACGCCACCTACCCTGTGGTCTTTGCCCTGATGGCAGCTGTCAACTCTGACCCGCTGATCTGCACTGGCATGGCTCCCGCAAACGTGGCCGTTGGTGGTGCCTGCTTGGCCGCATCCCTGCTGTCCAAGAATGTGGAAGAAAAGTCCGTCAGCGTCTCCGCCGGTATCACCGCTCTGTGCGGCATCACCGAGCCGGGCGTCTACGGTGTGCTGTTCCCCAAGACCTACCCGCTGATTGGCGCTATGATCGGTGGTGGCATCGGTGGTCTGTTGGCCGGTATCCTGGGCATGACCCAGTACGTTATCTCCACGCCGGGCTTCATCAGCCTGCCTGCCTACATTGACCCCACCGGTTCCAGTTACAACCTTATCGTCTCGGTCATCGTGATGATTGTGGCTGTGGTCCTGGGATTCGTTGCAACCTACGCACTGGGCAAGCGCGCCGAAGCTAAGAAATAAGCCCCTGCAACAGGAAGAAAAGCAAGATCCCATCTGCAAAAGAAGAGCCGCTGCATCACACAAGAGAACGACGCGGCGGTTCTTCTTTTTTCGGCCCTCACAGGGAAGTGCTGTGGCGGGCCGGTACCGTAAAGTGTGGCCGAGAAAGCAAATAAAAACACCTTCCATTGGAGCCGTTCTGCTCCAGTGGAGGGTGTTTTGCATTATACGCTTTGTTTTTTCTTAGACTTGTTTGCCAGACTGTCAACGAGCCACGAGGCGAGGGCACCCAGTGCAAGGCCCAGCACAAGGCCGCCCAGCACATCGGTGGGGAAGTGCACATACAGGTACAGCCGGGTAAAGGCGATGAAAGCCGCCAGCACCAGCGCGGGGACGCCCAACTTCCGGTTTTGCAGCCAGAGCGCAAAGGCTGCCGCAAAAGCCGAGGCCGTGTGCCCGGAGGGGAAGGAGTGCCCGTGGGGACGCTTGACCAGAATGGTGATCGCCGTGTTCACGTCGCAGGGGCGGGGCCGGGCGAACAGCGGCTTGAGGATGCAGTCCCCGGCCACCAGATACAGTACTAGCGCCGTGGCCATGGCGCACCCGGCCTTGCGGGTGCGGCGGAAGAGCAGCAAAAGCAGCGTGAACGCGATCCAGATCTCACCGTGCTCACCGGCGTAGTTGAGAAAGACGGCCAGCGCATCCAGCACCGGGTTGTGGAACTGCTGCAGCCAGTCCAGAAATGCGAATTCAAACGGCATAAAGAACCTCCTGTCTGTTGGTTCTATGGTAACACATCTTCCGGCCCACCACAACCCGGCAGGCAAAAAACAGGAGTGCAGAAATAAGTTGCATCTGTTATATTGGGATGTGATATTACAATGCGGAAAGCAAAAACGCCCGTTCCGACGGCAAAGGCCGGAACGGGCGCAGGATGCGAGAGAATCAGAGGCCCATCTCGGGCAGGGTGGGGTAGCTGTCGATGGCACCGTGCTTCTGTACGCTCAGGCCGCAGAACCGGTTGGAAAAGTCCAGGTACTCCTCCAGCTTTTTGCAGGGCAGCTTTTCCAGCTTGTCCACCGTCACGCCGTCCCGGCTCAGCTGCCACAGGAAGGAGCCGATGAAGCCGTCGCCCGCACCGGTGGTGTCCACGGCCCTGACCTTCTGGCAGGGGGCAAAGGCATGGGCGGCGCGGGTGTAGGCGTAGGCCCCTTTGCTGCCGCAGGTGTACAGCACCAGCTGCACATCCCCGGCAAACAGCTGGGGCAGGGCGGCTTCGATGTCGGCGGTGCCGGTGAGGAACTCCAATTCCTCGTCCGAGACCTTCAGGATGTTGGACAGCGGCAGGAACTGCAACACGGTCTGGCGCAGCATCTCCCGGTCGGGCCAGAGGGGAAAACGGAGGTTCGGGTCAAAGCTCACGATCGCACCGGCCTCCCGGGCGGCTCCGATGGCGGCTAGATGGGCGTGGCGCATGGGGCTGTCCACCAGCGAGACGCTGCAGAAGTGCAGGGCAAAAGCGTCGCGGAACCAGGCCAGGTCGATCTGCTCCGGGGCATACAGCAGGTCGGCCGAGGGCTTGCGGTAAAAGCTGAAGGTGCGGTTGCCGTCCTCCTCCAGGCTCACGAAGGCAAGGGCGGTGTTGGCCTTGTCGGTGAACACCAGATGGCTCAGGTCGATGCCGCAGGCTTCCAGCTCCCGTGCGATTTTGTGGCCGAAGGGGTCATCGCCCAGCTGGGTGAGAAAGCTGCTGGCACCGCCCAGACGGGCAAAGGCAGCGCAGACATTGGCCGGTGCGCCGCCGGTGCGCGGGCTGAAGGACGGCACCTCGTCAAAGGTGCATCCCACGCGGGACGGGATCATGTCGATCAGCGCTTCGCCGATGGAAAACAGAGTATTGCCGGGCATAGAAAACCTCCAGATCACAAATTGCAGAGTTCACAGGCTGCCCCGGTCAGCTTTACGCTCACGTCGCCGGGGGCAGGGTAGTACCGGGTGCTGAACACCGTGGCTCCCCCGTTCAGGAAAATTTCCAGCGAGGAATTGTCGCCCACCACCCGCAGGCTGCGGCAGGGGGCTGCCAGCCGGGCGCGGCGCACGGTGCGGCCGTCGGCCAGAGCGGGGTCGGTGAAGCGCAGGGTGCAGGTGCAGTCCTGTTCAGTATACACCAGCTGCACCCCCTGCGCAACCGTCAGGCAGAAGTCTCCGGCGGGTGTGGCGGTCAGGTCGAAGCGCGGGGCAAGGAACACTTCCTCGCCGCTGGCGGCATGCAGGGCGGCGGCGCTGCGCTGCGCGTCCAGCTCCGGCACCGGGTTCTGCAGCAGGGTGCCGTCCGGCCCGGCCGCCAGCACGCGGGGCACGGTGAAGCAGTGCTGCCAGCCGTAAGCCACGGTGGGCGCGTTGCCGTAGTCGGCGTCCGGCATGCCCATCCAGCCGATCTGGATGCGGCGGCCGTTGCCGTCCACAAAGCTCTGGGGGGCGTAATAATCAAAGCCTGCGTCCAGCTCGTGGAATTCGCTCAGGGTGCAGTCCCCGCGCCAGTCACCGTGGATGGCAAACCAGCCGCAGCCGTAGACGTTCTGGCACTGGATGCCCTGGGGGGACACCGCCAGATACCACTGCCCGTCCAGACAGAACAGGTCCGGGCACTCCCACATGTAGCCGAAGGGTTCCGGGGTGGTCAGGGTGTTGATGTGGGTCCAGCGGAGCTTGTCGGTGCTTTCCAGCACCAGCACTTCGCCCTTGTCCTCCAGAGTGCGGGCACCCAGCACCATGTAGTACCGGCCTTCGTAGGCGAATACCTTGGGATCCCGCACATGGCAGGTGAGCCCGGCGGGGTAGTCGCGGTTAGTCAGCAGGCACTGCTTGCTGTCGAGGGTCACGCCGTCCTTGCTGACGGCCAGGCAGACGTTGTGCCCGCGGCCCTCTTTGATGTAATCGAAATTGCCGGGGTGCTTGACGTTGCCGGTGTAGTAGAGGTACATGGTGCCATCCTCCACCAGGGCCGAGCCGGAGTAGGCACCGTGGCAGTCAAAAGGCTCGTCCGGATAGAGCATCACCGGCAATTGCTCCCAGTGGAGCAGGTCGGTGCTCACGGCGTGGCCCCAGTGCTTGACCCCGCCGTTCACGTCGAAGGGGCCGTACTGGAAGAATGCGTGGTACTGCCCGCCGTAGACGCACAGGCCGTTGGGGTCGTTCAGCCAGCCTACCGGCGGCTGCAGGTGGAACCGCTGGCGGTGGGGGTCGGCGGCAATGGTTTCCTTGCCCAGCGACTCCACCAGAGGCACCAGCTTTTTCAGGTCGCGCTGGAGTGCGTTCATGCCTTGACCTCCTCAGGGCTCCAGATGACCCAGGTCACGGCGAAGGACACGCCGAAGGAGATGGCCATCATGATGATGTACTGCAGCGGCATGTGCAGGTGCAGCAGGATGCCGAAGATGCCGGTGACGCCGGTGCCGGTGGCACCCAGCCCCACGATGCTGGCGTACAGGGCACCGCAGGCACCGCCCAGCAGGCCGCCGATGAAGGGCTTGAAGTAGCGCAGGTTCACGCCGAAGATGGCAGGCTCGGTGATGCCCATGCAGGCGGACAGGGCAGAGGGCAGGGCCATGGACTTGACCTTGGTGTCCTTGCTCTTGAGGGCCACAGCCAGAGCGGCACCGCCCTGTGCCACGTTGGCGGCGCTGGCCAGCGGTAGCCAGTAGGTATAGCCGTAGCGGGCCAGCTGGCCCAAGTCGATCAGGGTGTACATGTGGTGGATGCCGGCCACGACGGTGACCGCGTACAGGCCGCCCATGATGAAGGAGCCGATGCCGTAGGGCAGGGTGATGAGGGTCTGCACGCCGGTGATGATGCCGTTTTCCAACTTGGTGAACACGGGACCGATGGCGGCCAGGGTCAGGTAACCGGTGACGAACACGGAGACCAGCGGGGTGACGAACAGGTCAAACATGGCGGGCACCACCTTGTGCAGCCGCTTTTCGATCTGGCACATGAGCCACACGGCGATGATGACCGGGATGACGTGGCCCTGATAGCCCACCAGCGGCACCGAGTACAGGCCGCCGAACACCGGCTGCATCACGTTGACGCCGTTGGAAACGGTCCAGGCGTTCTGCAGGTCGGGGTGGATCATGATCATGCCGATGACTGCACCCAGATAGGGGTTGCCGCCGAATACCTTGGCGGCGGAGTAGGCGATGAGGATGGGCAGGAAGGTGTAGGCCGTATTAGAGAACAGCTTGGCAAACACATACACCGAGCCGGTGGTGTCGATGTTCAGGAAACCGTTGTTCACCATGAAGTTCAGCGCTTCCATGATGCCCATCAGGAAGCCGGAAGCCACGATGGCGGGGATGATGGGCACAAAGATGTCGCCCAGGGTCTTGATGGCCCGCTGATACCAGGGTGCCTTGGCGGCGGCCGCCTGCTTCACGTCCTCCTTGCTGCCGCCCTCGATGCCGGCCAGCTGGATGAACTCGTCGTATACCTTGTTCACTGTGCCGGTGCCAAAGATGATCTGCAGCTGGCCCTGTGCCTCAAAAACGCCCTTGGCGCCCTCGGCGTTTTCCAGCTCCTGCTTGTTGACCTTTGCGTTGTCTGCGATGACCAGACGCAGGCGGGTGGCGCAGTGTGCGGCCGACAGGATGTTGTCCTTTCCGCCGATGCAGTCCAGGACCTGTTGTGCTGCGTGTTTGTAATCCATAGTGCACTTCTCCTTTTCTTGATGCTTCCTCATTTTTCTGCGCTGCAGGGCAGTTTTGGAATTGACTTGACGCGTGGGGTGTGCTACAATACCGCTTTGTGTATGACAATTTCCGGGAAAAAGGGAAAACCAAGATGAATCTGACAAAGCAGTTCTTTAAATATGTATCGCAGAATATTTTCGGTCTGCTGGGCACGTCCTGCTATATTCTGGCCGATACCTATTTTATCTCGCAGGCGGCGGGCACCGACGGCGTGACCCTGCTCAACCTCTGCCTGCCCATCTACAACTTCATTTTTGCCATCGGTTCCATGATCGGTCTGGGTGCGGCCACCCGCTACGCCATCCTCCGCGCACAGGGCGAGGAGCGGGCGGCACAGCGGTATTTCTCCAATGCCGTCTTCTGCGCCTGCCTGCTGGCCGTGCCCTTTGTGCTGGTGGGCATCTTCTGCCCCGGCACACTGCTGCGGCTCATGGGCGGCGATGCCGGCATTGTGGCGCTGGGCATCCCCTATGCGCGCATCTTTCTGCTGTTCACGCCCTTTTTTATGTGCAACTACATCGTGTCGGCCTTTGTCCGCAACGACGGTGCGCCCTCGCTGGCCATGGTGGCCACGCTGAGCGGCAGCCTGTTCAATGTGGTGTTCGACTACATCTTCATGTTCCCCATGGGGCTGGGGCTGGCCGGTGCGGCACTGGCCACCGCCGTTTCGCCGATGCTCAGCATCGCCATCTGCAGCCGCCACTTCTTCCAAAAAGACAACACGGTGCAGTTCGTGCGGCAGATGCCCTCGGCAAAGCTGCTGGGGCAGAGCTGCCAGCTGGGCATCTCCGGCTTTGTGGGGGAGATGTCCTCCGGCGTGACCACGACGGTGTTCAACTTCCTGCTGCTGGGTCTGGCCGGGAATGTGGCCGTGGCGGCCTACGGCGTCGTGGCCAACTTTGCGCTGGTGGCCACCGCCATTTTCAACGGTGTGGCCCAGGGTGCCCAGCCGCTGGTGAGCCGCTGCTACGGCCACAGTGACCGGGCCGGAGCCAGGAAGCTGCTCATTCTGGGCAGCTGCACCGCGCTGGTGCTGGCCGCCGCGCTGTACGCGGTGGTGTTCGGCATGACCGACACGCTGGTGGGCTGGTTCAACAGTGAAAACTCGGCGCAGATGGCCCGGTTTGCCCACAACGGCATGCGGCTGTACTTCGTGGGCTACTTCTTTGCCGGGTTCAACATCGTGGCGGCGGGCTACCTGAGCGCCACCAACCGCCCGCTGGAAGCCTCGGTCACCTCCATCTGCCGCGGCGTGGCGGCCATTGTGGTCTGCTCGCTGGTGATGAGCGCCCTCTTTGGCATGAACGGCGTGTGGGCGGCCTTCCCGGCATCGGAGCTGCTGACGGCGGTGCTGACCCTCTGCCTGCTGCTGCGGGGCAGAACCGGGAAAAATGCCGGTTCGGATTGAAGCACGCGCCCAAAACAGGTATACTGGTCCCGGGAAAGTGAATGGTTCAAAATCTGACCATGGAAGCGAGAGGGACGGTAGGAATCCTTATGATACGGCGAATACGATCCTTGTGGTATTTGCAATGCTGATCATGCTGGTGGCGGTGAACTTCAACACCGTGCTGGACCGGGAACGCAAACTGGCCACACGGGTGCTGTTTCTGGTCATCAGCATCGCGGCCGCGGGGGGATCCTGTTCTTTGACGTGGACCACTTCAAGAAGGTCAACGACACCTTCGGCCATACGGCGGGGGACAAATGCCTGTGCACGGTGGCGCAGGGCCTGCGCGAGGTCTATGGCATCAGCGGACGCAGCTTCCGGCTGGGAGGCCTTTGACACGGCAGAAGAAACGCTGGAAGAAGCCTTCAACCGGGCGGACCAGGCTATGTATCAGGAAAAGAACGCCCGCCATGCGGCCCGCCAGCCTTCGGAACATTAAATATACAGCTCCTGCTCGCGCAGAGCTTCTTCGGGCGAAAGCCCGGACTGCGCAGTGTGACCGGCCAGTGTCCGCCATTGTGCGGGGGACTGGCCGGTTTCTTTTTTGAACACCCGGCACAGGTAGTTGGCCCCGGAAAAGCCGCACAGGCTGGCCACCACGTCCAGCGTGTACTCCCGGTGCAGCAGCAGCCGCTGGGCGGCTTCCACCCGCACCCGGGTCAGATAGCGCCCCGGCGGGATGCCCAGCGCGGCGGTGAAGGTGCGCACCAGATGGCTCTTGGACACCCCCAGCCGCTCGCTGAGCTCCTCCACGCCGTACAGGCCCGCGTAGTTGGCCCGGATGTCCGCGATGGCGGCCTGCACCAGCGGCGGCAGGGCGGGGGCGGCGCTGTCGGCGTCGGCCAGCTCACACAACAGGGCAAAGGCCAGCTGGCTGCGCACCCGGCCCGGCAAGTCCTGCTCCGAGGCAAGGCGGTCCAGCAGCTCGGCGGCGGCGGGGCAGGTCTCGCCCCGGGCCAGAAAAGGCAGCTCGTGCAGCCCGGCCAGAAACTGGGCGCTGGCCTGCCCGGTGAGCTGGACGCACAGCAGGTGGCAGCTGCCCTCCGGCTCCAGCACCAGCGGGGCGCGGCTCAGCACCAGATGCCCGGCCGGGACGCTCTGGGGCGGCAGCAGCAGCGCAGCCCCGGCGGGCAGGGGCCCGGCGGATGGCACACTGGCGGTGCACCGCCCGCTGGAAACAAGGCAGACCCACAGCCCGTCGCCGGTCAGGGTGAGGGGCGCGCAGGGCTGCACGTCCTGCACCTGACCGGGCGCGGCCACGGCATTCCAGTCAAACAGCAATATTCGACACCTCAAATCAATAAAATGCTATTTTATATCACAAAATAATCTGTTATTATAATACCAACGAACCGAAGCGCCGTCAAGGGCGCTGCAAACACAAGATTATGGAGGCAAACGATTATGGCTTCGATTAGCTGCCAGCACATCTATAAGATCTACCCGGGCGCTACCGCTCCTTCCGTCACCGACTTCAACCTGGAGATCCAGGATAAGGAATTCATCATCTTCGTCGGCCCCTCCGGCTGCGGCAAGTCCACCACCCTGCGCATGATCGCCGGCCTGGAGGAGATCTCCAAGGGCGAAATGTACATCGGCGGCCGTCTGATCAACGACGTTCCCCCGAAGGACCGCGACATCGCCATGGTGTTCCAGAGCTACGCTCTGTACCCCCACATGACCGTTTACAAGAACATTGCATTCGGTCTGGAGCTGCGCAAGACCCCGAAGGACGAGATCGACAAGCGCGTGCATGAGGCAGCCAAGATCCTGGAGATCGAGCACCTGCTGGACCGCAAGCCCAAGGCTCTGTCCGGTGGTCAGCGTCAGCGTGTTGCTCTGGGCCGTGCAATGGTCCGTAACCCGGCAGTCTTCCTGCTGGACGAGCCCCTGTCCAACCTGGATGCCAAGCTGCGTACCAGCATGCGCACCGAGATCATCAAGCTGCACAAGAAGCTGGCTACCACCTTCATCTACGTTACCCACGACCAGACCGAGGCTATGACCATGGGCGACCGCATCGTCGTCATGAAGGATGGCATCATCCAGCAGGTCGATACCCCGCAGAACCTGTACGATATGCCGTGCAACATGTTCGTTGCAGGCTTCATCGGCAGCCCCCAGATGAACTTCCTGGACGGCACCCTGATCAAGAAGGGCGAGCTGTACGGCATTGACCTGGGCGGCGACGTGATCCCCCTGCCCAAGGAAAAGACCGCCGACGGCAAGCTGGATGCTTACGTTGGCAAGAAGGTCAAGATGGGCATCCGTCCCGAGGATATCGACGACGAGCCCGAGTTCATGGCAAAGCACACCGACTGCCAGCTGGATGCTCAGGTCGAAGTGTCTGAGATGATGGGCGCTGAGATCTACCTGTACCTGGAGTACAAGGGCAACAAGATGACCGCTCGTGTGGCTCCCACCTCCAAGGCCCGCAACGGAGACACCGTCCGCGTTGCCTTTGACCCGCACAAGGTCCACCTGTTCGACATCGAGACCGAGCAGACCATCCTGAACTAAGCTGCAATTATGTGACGATCATTTTTTGATCCTCCTATCATCATACAGAGAACCGTCGGCAGGGAAACCTCCGGCGGTTTTCTGTGCCTATGGACAATGCAGAACCACCCATCCGCTTTGTGCGCAGCGGATGGGTGGTTTTGCGTTATCGAAGAAGTAAAAACGGGAATGTCAGTCGTTATGCCGAACCAGCCGGGGCAGATGCTGCTCCTCGCAGGCATCCAGCCCCTCCTCCAGGTAGGCCCGGTAACAAACAGCTGCATGGAAATGTCCTTTCTGTCTGTGTTCAATGCTCTTTTATTGTACCACAGCCGGCAGCTTTTGTCACAGCGCAAAAAGGGTCGGGGCCCCTCTCCTGCCAACCGGCACAAAAAAGCCCCGGAGGGCAGCTTTGCAGCCACACTCCGGGGAAAAGGATGAGGAATTATTATTTACCCGTAGTACCGTAGTAGTCCTTAATGCGGACAGCGATACCGATATAGCTCCGCTCGTTATCGCCGCTGACCACAACACCTACATTGGACCAGATGCCATCCTGGTTCACGCTGGCATCGACCTTCGTATTGACATACTTCGAAATCTCAGTCAGCACTAGATTCAGGAATGTATCCTTGTAGTCATACCGGGCGGTGATCACAATCGCCAGATCATTCCCTACCTGCTTCTTGTTGATACGGAATGCCCCAGCATAGCCAAGGACGTTGAACTGACCGTTGAGATCCTCGTCCAGCTGAGCTTTAGCCACTGCACGAAGCTGTGCATCATTGGCCACTTGGACGCCCTTCTGGGTGCTGATCTGGCTCAGCACTTTCTGCTCCTCAGGGTTGTTGACGGACCCGCCGCCGCCACAGGCGGTAAGCATCAGCAGAGCCATGGCACCTGCCAGTAACAGGGCTGCGAACTTCTTCAGGTTTTTCATAGGATCTCCCTCCAGTCTGGTTGTTTTTGTGGATATGTTTCGTGATTCACGGAGCTGCATCCCCGGCGGGGGGACGCTTTCCTTGTCTCAATTATATCGAACAAAAGCCAGGGCTGTCAATGGGGGAGTTCCCTAAAAAATCAGAGGCCGATTCGTGAAAAAGTCACGAAAACAGGTGATATTTGTTGCGCTATTGTAACTGCCATACCAAACTTCGCAAAGAACCTTTGCCGCTTGGAATTTTCTGCCATCGGCCCGGAGGCCGAGGCTGTTTTTCTGGCAGAGACAGTGCCCTTAAATTTGGACAGATGCTGTGCCCAAGGTGCCCTCTCCCCGGCCTCCCAGACGGCAGCGGAAATCCTGGTAGCCAAAGTGGGCCAGCCGGGCCAGGCTGCCGTCGGACCGCAAAAGCCAGATATCCGGCAAAGGCATCCCGTTAAAGGTGTTGTTTTTGCAGGTGGTGTAGATGGCCATATCTCCAAACACCAGCCGCTGGCCCGGGGCCAGCGGGGCCTTGAAGCTGTAGTCTCCCATCACATCCCCTGCCAGGCAGGTGGGGCCGCCCAGCCGCACGGTGCAGGGCTTTTCGCCGGGTTCTCCGGCGTCCAGCAGGGGCGGGCGGTAGGGCATCTCGATAACATCCGGGGTGTGGCAGGCGGCAGAGGTGTCCAGAATGGCAAGGCGGGTGTCTCCATTCTGCAAGGTGTCCAGCACGGTGGTGACGAGGTAGCCCGCGTTCAGCGCCCAGGCTTCGCCCGGCTCCAGATACACCTGCACACCGTATTTTGCCTGCACCTGGCAGATGCACTGCTCCAGGGTGGCCAGGTCATAGCCGGGCCGGGTAACGTGGTGGCCGCCCCCAAAGTTCACCCACTTCATCTTGGGCAGCAGGTCCCCGAACGTTGCCTCCACAGCTTTCAGAGTCACAGCCAGGGCGTCGGCGTCCTGCTCGCAGAGGGTGTGGAAGTGGAGGCCATCCAGCAGCTCCGGCAGCTCCGGGTGAGCGGCCACGGCGGCATCCCACTGGGCTCGGGTGGTGCCCAGGCGGCTGCCAGGGGCACAAGGGTCATAGATGGCATGGCCCTCCTGGGTGGAGCACTCAGGGTTTACCCGCAGGCCCACGCTTTTGTCGGCAGCCTTGGCTGCCGGGCCAAACTGGGCCAGCTGGCCGGGGGAGTTGAACACGATGTGGTCGGCGTACTGCAACAGCTCTGCGAACTCGTCTGCCCGGTAGGCGGCGCAGAACACATGGTTCTCCTTTTCCGGCAGCTGCTCCCGGCCCAGGCGGCTCTCGTACAGGCCGCTGGCCTCGGTGCCTGCCAGGTAGGGGGCCAGCACCGGGTACACATCAAAGTTGGAAAAGGCCTTTTGGGCCAGCAGGGCCCGGCATCCGGTGCGCTGCTGCAGCTCCAGCATGATCTGACCGTTCCGGCGCAGCTGCGCCTCATCCAGCAGGTAGCAGGGGGTGGGCAGGCTTTGCAGCTGCTGTTCCGTCAGGTTTGCCAGCCCTGCAAAGGCCGGGCGGCGATCCTCCAGCCGCATCAGTCCACCAGAGCCGGGCTGTGGCTCTCGCTGCGGGGCAGGCCGTACTGATCCAGGGCCTCCAGATACGGGTCCGGATCAAACTCCTCTACGGTGTGCACGCCCTTGGTGGTCCACTTGCCGGTGAGCAGCATCAGGGCACCGCACATAGCAGGCACGCCGGTGGTGTAGCTGATGGCCTGGCTGCCCACCTCCCGGTAGCACTCCTGGTGGTCGCAGACGTTGTAGATGTAATAGGTCTTATCCTTGCCGTCCTTCTTGCCGGTAAAGATGCAGCCGATGTTGGTCTTGCCCTTGGTGCGGGGGCCCAGGCTGGCGGGGTCCGGCAGCAGAGCCTTCAGGAACTGGATGGGCACGATCTCCTGGCCGTTGAAGTTGACCGGGGTGGTGGACAGCATGCCCACGTCCTCCAGACAGCGCATGTGGTCGAGGTAGCTCTGGCCGAAGGTCATGAAGAAGCGGATGCGCTTGGCTTCCGGGATGTTCTTTGCCAGCGATTCGATCTCCTCGTGGTGCAGCAGGTACATGTCCTTCTGGCCCACCTGGTCGAAATTATACTCCCGCTTGATGCTCATGGCCGGGATCTCCACCCAGTGGCCGTTCTCCCAGTAGCTGCCGGGGGCCGACACCTCGCGCAGGTTGATCTCCGGGTTGAAGTTGGTGGCAAAGGCATAGCCGTGGTCACCGCCGTTGCAGTCCAGGATGTCGATGGTGTCGATGGTGTCGAACTCGTGCTTTTTGGCATAGGCGCAGTAAGCCTGGGTGACACCCGGGTCAAAGCCGCTGCCCAGCAGGGCGGTGAGGCCTGCCTCCTCAAACTTTTTGGCGTAGGCCCACTGCCAGCTGTAATCAAAGTAGGCAGAGAAGCCGGCCTCCTTGCAGCGCTTCTCGTAGACGGCGCGCCATTCGGGGTCATCGGTGTTCTCCGGCTCATAGTTGGCGGTGTCCATGTAGTTGACGCCGCAGGCCAGGCAGGCGTCCATGATGGTCAGGTCCTGATAGGGCAGGGCGATGTTCATGACCAGGTCCGGCTGGTAAGCCTTGATGAGGGCGATGACCTCCTCCACCTTGTCGGCGTCCACCTGGGCGGTGGTGATCTTGGTGGTGGTCTTGGGGGCCAGCTCGGCGGCCAGCTTGTCACACTTTGCCTTGGTGCGGCTGGCGATGCAGATCTCGGTGAACACTTCGGGCACCTGGCAGCACTTGTGGATGGCAACGGAGGCCACGCCGCCGCAGCCGATGATCAGAACTTTGCTCATAGCAGTTACTCCTTTATCTGTAAAACGGTGGGTTCGTATTTATACCTGAAAGCCGGGCCAGCCCTTGTCCAGCGCGATCAGCGTTTCGCGTAGGACCTTGCAGGCCGTGGCGGTGGACACGCCGGTGGTGTCCAGCGTGGGGGCCAGCTCGTTGAGGTCGGCCGCGATGATGTTGGCCTTGGTCACGGTGCGGATGGCGTCCAGCAGCTGCAAAAAGCTGACGCCGCCGGCCTCCGGGGTGCCGGTGCCGGGGAAGCAAGAGGGGTCCAGACAGTCGAGGTCGATGGTCAGGTACACGGGCACTTTGCTCTCGCACAGCTGGGCCGTCAGCTCTGCCAGGCCGGTAAAATCGAACTTGTGCATCTCGGTGTGCTGGGCGGCAAACTCGAACTCTGCCCGGTCGCCGCTGCGGATGCAGAACTGGTGGATATGGCCGTCGCCCACCAGCTCGTGGCAGCGGCGCAGCACGCAGGCGTGGCTGAGCTTTGCGCCCAGATAGTCGTCCCGCAGGTCGGCGTGGGCGTCGAAGTGGACGATGTGCAGGTCGGGGTATTTCTGCACGGCAGCCCGCACCGCGCCCAGCGTGACCAGATGCTCGCCGCCCAGCAGCAGCGGGAACTTGCCGTCGTGCAAGATTTCGGCGGCGCGGGCCTCGATGTCGGCCAGAGCGCTCTCGCTGGAGCCGAAGCACAGCTCCAGGTCGCCGCTGTCAAAGATGTCAAAGTCCGTCAGGTCGGCGTTCTGGTAGGGGCTGTAGGTCTCCAGCCCATAGCTCTCGTGGCGGATGGCCGCCGGGCCGAACCGGGCCCCGGGGCGGTAGCTGGTGGTGGAGTCGTAAGGGGCACCGTACAGCACGATGCTGGCGGCACGGTAGCTGCTGTCGCAGCCGATGAAGTTTTCAATGTTGGGTCGCATCAGTGTTCCTCCACTTCCCGCAGCATCTCTTCGAGGAATGCCGGCAGGTAGAATGCCCCGACGTGCAGCCGGGTGGTGTAGTAGCGGGTGCGCATGTTCAGCGCCTTCCAGGCGGCTGCGTCCAGATCGTCGATGGGGTGGTATTTCTTGCTGGCAAAGCCGAACAGCCAGTAGCCCGCCGCAAAGGTGGGGATGTGGGCCTGGTACACCCGGCTGATGGGGAAGGTGGATGCAATGCGCTTGTGGCTGCGCTGCATGGCACTGGCGTCCTCGGCGTAGAAGGGGCTGCCCTGCTGGTTGACCATGATGCCGTCCTCTTTCAGGGCGTTGAAGCAGCTGCCGTAGAACTCCCGGGTGAACAGGCCCTCGGAGGGGCCGAAGGGGTCGGAGGAATCCACGATGATCAGGTCGTATTCCTCCTCGCACCGGCGGATGAACTTGAGGGCGTTCTCAAAGTAGATGTGCACCCGGCGGTCGTCCATGCGGCAGGCGTTGCCGGGCAGATAGGCACGGCAGGCCTCCACCACCTGGGGGTCCATCTCCACCAGGTCGATGCGCTCCACCCGGTCGTAGCGGGTCAGCTCCCGCACCACGCCGCCGTCTCCGGCACCGATGACCAAGATGTCCTTGGCCTCCTTGTGCACGGCCATGGGCACATGGACGATCATCTCGTCGTAGATGAACTCGTCGCGCTCGGTCAACATCACGTTGCCGTCCAGCGTGAGCACCCGGCCGAACTCCGGGGTCTCAAAGATGTCGATGCGCTGATAGTCGCTCTGCTTGGAGTAGAGCTGTCTGCTCACCCGGATGCTGTGCTTCACGTCCGGGGTGTGAAACTCGGAAAACCAGAATTCCATATGCGCTCCTCCTTATGCCAGAACGTTCAGGTGTAAGATGTCGGGGTCCTCGGGGCCGGTCATGCTGCAGCCCTTGGCCTTGGCGTACTCGATGTAGTTCAAAATCTCTTTGGTGATGCGCTCGCCGGGGGCCAGGATGGGGATGCCCGGCGGGTAGCACATGACGAACTCGCTGCACACCATGCCCTCGGTCTCGCGCAGGGGCAGGCTCTTTTTGGGAGCGTAGAAGGCCTCCTGCGGGCTGGCGGCCACCACGGGGTCGATGTATTCCTGGCTCAGCAGGCCCGCCCCGTCGGTGCGGTAGCGGCGCTTGATCTCGGCCAGGGCGCTCACCAGCCGTTCCACCTCCTGCGGGCGGTCGCCGATGGACAGGTAGGCCAGGATGTTGCCGATGTCGCCGAACTCGATCTGGATGTCGTACTCGTCCCGCAGGATGTCGTAGACCTCGATGCCCGCCAGACCGATGTCCAGCGTGTGGACGCTGAGCTTGGTGGTGTCAAAGTCGAACACCGAGTTGCCGTTGCACAGCTCCTTGCCAAAGGCGTAGTAGCCGCCCACGGCGTTGATCTCCTCCCGGGCGTACTCTGCCATATCTGCCACCTGATGGAACACCTGCCGCCCCCGCAATGCCAGATTGCGGCGGGAGATGTCCAGGCTGGACATGAGCAGGTAGCTGCCGGAGGTGGTCTGGGTCAGGTTGATGATCTGCCGCACATAGCCCGGATGCACGTTGGGCCCGATGAGCAGCAGGCTGGACTGGGTCAGGCTGCCGCCGCTCTTGTGCATGGAGACGGACGCCATGTCCGCCCCCGCTGCCATGGCCGACACCGGCAGGCCGTTGCCAAAGTAGAAGTGGGTGCCGTGGGCCTCGTCGGCAAGGCAGAGCATCCCGGCGTCGTGAGCCATCTTGACGATGGCCCGCAGGTCGGAGCAGATGCCGTAGTAGGTGGGGTTGTTCACCAGAACGGCCACCGCGTTGGGGTGCTCCTTGATGGCCTTTTCCACCTGCTCCCGCTTCATGCCCAGGGAGATGCCCAGGCGCTTGTCCACCTCCGGGTTCACATAAACCGGCACCGCGCCGCAGAGCACCAGCGCGTTCAGCACGCTGCGGTGCACGTTGCGGGGCAAAATGATCTCATCGCCCCGCTTGCAGGCGGTGAGCACCATGCTCTGCACGCTGCTGGTGGTGCCGCCCACCATCAGGAAGGCGTGGGCCGCGCCAAAGGCGTCGGCGGCCAGTTCTTCTGCTTCCCGGATGACCGACACCGGGTGGCAGAGGTTGTCCAGCGGTTTCATGCTGTTTACGTCCACGCCCACGCACTGCTGGCCCAGAAAGGCGGTCAGCTCCGGGTTGCCCCGGCCCCGCTTGTGGCCGGGCACATCAAAGGGCACCACACGCATCTGCCGGAACCGCTCCAGCGCTTCGTAAATGGGCGCGCGGCGCTGGTCCAGCCGGAACCGTGTACGGTTCTCACTCATCTTTTTTTTCCTCCGTCCCTGGTTCCAAGACAAACAAAAAAGCGCAGGTGCCGCACCAAAAAGTGCAGACCTGCGCTTGGAAAAAAGCCATTTTTTGCGCGGAGAAAGCCCCCGGACAAGATGTGCCGGAGCCACGGGCCGCGTTTCAGCATGATCCAAAAAGACGGGATGATGAGAGTCTATATAGCAATTCTGCTTTTACTGCTCTTTATTGACCGTTTCACATTGACCGTTTCACAAGTCTGCGCACTGGCTGCACAATTTCATGGTTGTAAAGGAACCAACTTATAAAATTTGAGCTTCTAACTCAATCAATAATGGCGGCTTGCACCGCCGGTCGGCAGTGGACCCGGCTGTCCGTATGGCCTTAGCCCCGCTGGGCGGTCCATGGGAAAATTGCTTTGAAAAGACTCTGTTCTGCGTCGTCTCTCAAAATCATCTGTGATTCTATCATGCGCATTGGCAGTTGTCAATGCTTTTTGACAAAAAATGTTCAGCGCCGCTGCTGCCCCAGCCACTGCCAGAGCGCGGTGCCTGCGGCGTCGGCACACTGGCCGTTGAAAAAGTAGATCCAGCTCCAGTCGCCCTCGTGGCAGTACAGGGTGCCCAGGCGGTTACGGTGCAGCGTTTTCTGAAAAAAGAAAAGCAGCCCGGAATCGTTCGATTCCAGGCTGCTTCGGATGCCGGTGGTGGGGGTCGAACCCACACGTGTTATTAGCACAAGGGATTTTGAGT
>OOBW01000107.1_pt1 | contig 88439 bp, 78 predicted proteins | sample 1671701 | NCBI WGS metagenome assembly OOBW01 (sample SAMN06348183, study PRJEB24527) | human gut metagenome | biome: human gut; feature: ankylosing spondylitis patient; material: feces | host: Homo sapiens | place: China | collected 2015-10 | reverse complement strand
TGACAGCCAGATAGTGATTGACCTGAGCCATGTAATGTGCAGGGATTTTGCCATCTGCCCACTTATCCGCAGAGAACGGTGAAACCGTTTTGCATTCCAGTCCTGCTTTCTGCCCGACAATCAAACGGTCAAAGTCCGCCAGAAGCAGTGGATGTTCCTCACTTTGGTAGATGGCATTTGCACGGCGTACTTTCAGACCGGTGGCCTCGGTGAAGCGCTGCGCCACATAATCCTCCAAATCACGGCCCTGCCGCATGGCTTCGTTGTCGATATTTTCAATGGTATCGCTGATTTTATCGTGGTACACCTGAAATGCCGAGCGGTAGGGATTCAGGCCAAGGATGGCACCGGCATCCGTGCCGGTAATGCCGCACTTACGGTAACGGAGCCAATCTTCTTTGGACAGGTTCAAAGTTGAAATCAATCTTTTCATGCGCTTTGCATCCTTTCTTTCATAATAGATTCGGCAAGAATGAAGTCATATTCCACCAAGTCTTTCATGATCGTGGAAAAGTCGCTGGCCAATGAATGGCAAGAGCCAACCCACAGGTCGTAAAGAAAATCCAGAATATTATTTTGCACCCTGAGATGGTTCCAGTAGCGCTCCTCCAGTCTGCCCTCGGATTCCAAAACAATAATGGCGGTGCTGATGGTACTTTTCATCGTGATCTCATAAGCCATGGTAACGCTGATTTCAGAAGCACTCTTCTCAAAGTTGTCAAAGAATTCCGTGAATTCCCTGAAAATGCGGTTATTTACATCATTCATGGCTTGCTCCTTTATGCTGCTGCCAGCACCATCTTGTAGGCTTTGTCGATCATGGGGTTGCCCTCTGCGGTGCGCAGGAACAGGTTCTCATTGTAGTTTTTGGTCTTGCGGAGAGGGTCTGCGTGGGTAGCAAAATCAGAGACTGCGTTGATAAAGCGCCAACCGTTCTTGCCGACCCATTCCAGATCCGGTGCGTTGTAGTAGCGAGCCTTCAGCTCTTCCTGCAGGCGCAGATTATTCTTCCGCTGGCAATCGGACAGGTCCTCAGAAATCGGGAAAAATTCATTGATGAACTCCTGCACCTTGTGATCGGATAAATCGATGCGAGCCAGCTCTTCGCCACGGTTGCCAAGTTCAACCATATAGTTGCTGGCCAGCTGCAGGGTTTCACGGGCATCCTGCACGCGGAGCAGAACATTTTCGGTGTGGCGTGCAGTCCAGCTGCGCTTTGCGGTATTCAGCGCGAGGTTCAGCGTGTTCTGGCAGACGACTCGAACCGGAGTCATGGCCACTTTCACACCAGAACTTCCGTCATGACTGTTGAAGATTACAAGATATGGTACTACTTGATCTCCAGCGATAAGATATTTCCTCGGAAGCCTTGCCAGCATCCAGACCTTCTTGCCGCCCTGCAAGGAACCTGCGGTTTCATAGGTGACCCCCTCACCAAGCAGGTCATCGGTGAACCGGAACGCTTCTTCGTTCTGCACGATGCGGTAACGGTCGGACACCACGCCCAGAACAGCTTCATCCGTGCTGCGGACATTGGCACGATAGCCGGGGATCATAGCACCCGTGCCGGAATAGATATTGCGGCTCTCCACCTGCCAATCCAGACCGGCCAGTTCCAAGGCTTCACGGCTTGCAGGGGCATCCATGATGATCCGGCCAAGGCCGTGCCAAGGGGTCTCACGGACAGAGAACATCGTTTCAACATTTGCGGGCATAGTAAAATCTCCTTTTCAGTGTATTTTGCTCAATCGTTGTTTTCCATTTCTTCAGCGATGCGGACGAGGACTTCCACCAGGACGGTGCCAACTTCTTTGACGATTTCGGACCAAAAGTTCATAACGCTTTCTCCTTTCTGCGCAGCTGCGCTTTAAAATACGATGGTAATAATGATAGTGATGGTGCGGAATAACAAAATGCTCACCTCCAGACATAAAAAGCCCCTGAGTCTTTCGACTCAGAGGCTTTGAATCATGATTATTATATCTGGGTGAAAATTAGGAGTTTGAGAGAGTTATGAAATTAAATTATACGATAAGATAACGTGTAAACGCTATCTTTTGTGCCATTTTGTAAAGTCGAATTGATGTTTGGTATCGTCTGTGATAAAATTGTTACAATTACAGAAGATTCTGGAGGAACCTTATAATGGCAAAAAAAGAAAGCTGAAGAAAAGGCTTTGAATCTAGATCAAATTTTACTTAACTGCCGGGATTATCTGCGCGCTGCCCGCAATTCTGGCTCTTTTTTGAAAAGCGCGACATGATGCTGACCCTTGTGTTCCTGCGCTTTATTGGTGAGAAATACGAGGACGGTATTGAAAAGCTGAAGAAGGAACTTCTAGCGCAGGGACTAGATCTTGACGATGAAAATATTCGTGCAGCTTTCTTTGATGACCCTACATTTACCGATGGAACATTCAATCTGCCGAAAGAAGCGCAGTGGAATACCATCATTAACACGCCTGCTGCTGGCCTGAATGTCGCTCCGGACACTGCCCTGCATAGCATCGCTGCAAGTTCTGAACAGTTAAAAGGCTGTTTTGTTGAGGGTACATTTACCACACGGAACCTTGCACCCAACGACATCAAGAAAATTGTGGATGAGGTAAACAAAATCAGCCACAAGCAGTTTGGCGAGGAAAAAGACCTGATCGGTCGGGTCTACGAATACTTCCTGAAAGAGTTTGCGGTCAATGCCACCAAGGAGGAGGGCGAGTTCTACACGCCCCATGATGCTGTGCAGATGATCGCTGCCATGATCGAACCTTTCGACGGCACACTCTATGAAATAAAGACGCAAAATTTGATACAAAGCACAGCAGCCTGACAAAAGGGGTGTCGCAGGGGTCAAAGGGGTGTCGGTGTGATTAGGGGTGTCGGTTTTCTGAAAACGACACTATTTTTATCTTGACACTCACTGCATAATGAAGAAAATTGGGATTTCGGTCACTGCTTGAAGACGGAGGAGATATGTTATGCCAGTTGTACAGGATTCTTTTTTTATACCTGAAGATATTGCAACGGGATTAGCAACGGGATTATATAGGAGAATCGGGAGCGTGGTGCGTTATGCTGTTGGGCCAAACAAAGGACAAATAGTAAAGCACTTGAAATCTATAGATTTGAAGACCGCAGAGGAAGCGCAGGGGCTTGGTGTTAAGGCACTCCAGTTCGTTAAGGAGCACAAAAAAGGAATTATCATTACAGTAGCGACTGCAGCAGTAGTCGGTACTGGTGCCTTTGTTTACAGCAAAGTTAAGAACCGTGAGCCCAAGGTGGTTTCCGATTTCAGAGCTGCTCTGAGAGTGTATATCGCTGCAATCCGCGAAGGAAATATGGATATTGACAAAATCAATAACATGATGAATGCGTTAGAAGAACTAAAGCAACATAAGAACTACGATAAAATTAGCATTCAGTTAACAACCGATGACCTAGAGGTTTTGGTAGGACGCATTTACGAGTACACCATCAAGCTCGCAAAAGATAATGATATTGAGCTTTCTGAGGATGAGCTTCAGGCATCTAACACAAAGCCCTCGGAAACGATTATCAATCTTCAGAATTACCTTAAGGCACAGATGAGAATCTTTGAGGAAGCAGCATAACGTGTGGGAGGTATAATATGGCGTTTATCAAAGTCCGGGATATAAAAAGCAAAGAAGCCGCAATTATAAACACCGATATGATTTGCAGAATTGCAAAGGTGAAAAAAGGATACATCGTATTCTTCTCCAGTGGAAATGTAGGCTCTGCTTACTATGAATACGACGAAGAAAATGCAAAGAAAATCTTTGACGCAATAGGCGTATCGCTCTAAAGCACAAAGCTCCCTGCTACCGGAGGAAACCTCCAGCGGCAGGGAGCCGTTTTCGCTTCTGGGGTCAGGCTTTAACTTCCTGCTCGTTTTTAAAGGTGAAGCGGATGTCATCGTCAGCGTAGACGGTGCCGTAGTCCACCAGCCCGTGCCAGCTATCCAGCGTGAATTCGCTCCTTCATCCGGATGCGGGCTGCCTCGCCGTAGTAGGCGTCGCGGGCTTCCTTGCTGACCGGAATCTTCTCACCGGTGGTGCAGTCATAGATAAAGGGATAATTCTGATTGTCATACTTTGCCATAAGATTTTCTCCTTTCGGCGGTGAAGCCGAAGCGGAGATAATCTGTATGGCTGCCAGTTCTTCTGTACATAGATGGTCACCTCATGCGGATTTCTCCGCTTCGTTTCGGTGACCAGCCGTTCGCAAGCTGGCACTCTATATAAACTTTCTCCCGTCCGCCGACTGCGAACACACCTCGTGGCCACGAAGAAGGTGAGTCGGTTTTCGGGAAAGTAGTTTTACGCCTTGCTTAGGGCGGCTGTGTAGCCTTTAGTCGTTGGCGATTTGCTCTAAGTCGCTGAACACCTCGCCGTAGTAGCAAGGAGATAAATCCTCCAAGCTATGAGCGTCGTAGCGGCAGAACACGGAATCCACCACTTTTTGGCCATACTCGGCTGCCACTTTTGCCGCGGCATTCTCGATATTGATGACCCAATCACGGTTTGAGAGCATTGCTTTTCACCTGCCTTTCCAAAAAGAAAAACTGTACTCTGCGCTTGAGCAATTACAGAGTACAGCTTTTCAAACTTGGATTACATGATTGAGACTTGGACGGACTTGGAAGATTGATGTCTCTTGTCAGGACGCTTTGGTGGAACAAAAAACGGATTAGACCGGAAACAATAAATCTTTGCAAACTCAAACATCATATTGCAAAAAGCAAAGTTTTGTTATATAATACTTAAGTATCAGCAGTACGGCACTACGGTACCCAAGGAGGAGCAAGGATGTTCAGCTATAATAAATTGTGGAAAATGCTTATCGACAGGAACATGATGAAAAAAGATCTTATGGCAGAGACAAATATAACCTCCTCTACAATGGCCAAAATGGGAAAGGGCTTACCTGTGAACATGGAAATACTGGGGCGGATATGTGAAGCGCTGGATTGCGATATCGGCGACATAATCAACTATGTAAAAGAGTAATTGTTCCGATTTGTGAAAGGAGGAGTTTGAGATGGCAGGGCACCTTTGTTTTGGGTCATTCCTTAAAATGCTCACTTTGTGCTCTCCTAGAAGCACGACGCAAAAATTCCTCTGTGGAACAATGTTTTTAGCAGTCAATTCCATGTATGACATCCGGGAAGATGACGGTACCGTAGGCCACTTGGTCAACTGCTCAAACAATATTTCACCGGCGATTACAGATGAGATTGCTCCGGAGCACGCGCCGTCCGTTCTGGCCTGTTTCGAGACACAGATAATTCCGAAGCTCTATCCAGAGAAGCGGAAGCATATTGTTCACGCTCTCTTGGATTTGCTTTTTCAGGACGATGATATTGCTGATGATGTGCGAATCGGCACCATTACATCTAATACCAAGGGCTACTATCGGTTTGAGTACCGATATAATCTGGCAGAGATGCTAACAGATTTCTTCTTCTTTGTCGTTCGGACAATCGATAACAAGGCTGGGCGCACATACATTCAAGATGTCTCACGTGAGTATATAAGTTCGTTCAATCAGGACGAAATCAATCGTTTAGTCCTATTAGAAAGTGGAGCTGCTACCGGCCTTACTATGTCTGTTCGAGGTAAAGGCTTTGAGGATGCATTTGTCCCCGTCTGTCAAATTCCTCTTGGACTCAGAAATCCGGAAGACTATCAAATCTTCCGCCTCAAAATCGAAGACAACAAATTCACCTATGCCGGTCTGAAAAAGTATTTGAATACCAACATAGGCCGCTATGTATATTCCAGAGCTGAGATGGAGCGGTATAAGGCGGAGGGCGACCTGGAAAGCGTCGGCATGGACGCTGCGCAATACATCCGCGAACACAGCACAGGGAATGAACTGGCAGATATGCTGCTGTATGCGTTTTTGGAAGAGGTGCTAAAGGCTCCTAAGTTGCTGAGCTCTATTGAACTGGGGGCCAGCACAAACTGTGCCGGGATTCATCTGCATTCCATCGGGCAGGATACCTCCGAATACCAAATGGTGTACGGGTCTTCTCAAATGGAAGGAGACCTGAAATCTGCCATTGACGCGGCTTTTGACGCGGTGGTTCAGATAAAAGCAAAGCGGATTACAGGCGTGGAACTGGTCAACAGCGCTGCTTTCGGGAGGAGCGTGGATGTTCAGACGGCGCTTGCGGTCAAGGATATACTGATTCCAACGAAGCAGGGGCAGGAACCGCCCGGAACTGCATTTGGCCTGTTTCTTGGCTATTCTCTTGGATTAAATCCAGAGGACTATTCCGCGACAGAGTTCATAGAAGAAGCTATTGCAAGAATGGAAAGTGCAATCACCGAGAATGCGGAATATATTTCTCAGAAGATTACGGCCCTCCATCTTGGAATGCATTCGTTTTATATCTACGTTCTGCCGTTCAACAATGCGCCCCAAGATAAAACCAGCATTATCAACACGCTGATAGGAGGTGGCATCTGATGGAAGAAACCACCATCGGAGCTGTCCTCTTTGATGGCATTGAGGAGAATCCGTATCTCAACGAACTGTATGACGCCATTCTATACAACTATGGTCGGCAGCTCTTTGGGCTGACAAATCTTCCGGAAAAGGAGATAAGTGTACCTGCAGCGTTGCGGTTTGCAGATATCCTCTCAAAATCGGTGCATACGCAGAATGAGGAGACTCACAAGCTGTGGGCGCAGGAAATCGTCGCTCTTTTGAATGCTCTCCGTCCGGATGACGAATTGATACAGTATTATCTCGGCTCTGTTCTCACCAGTGTAAGCAATTTTAGAGGTGTGAGTCTTAAAGCTGCAGATTATGTGAGCGCAGACCTCCTTGACCGAATCTTCACCCAGGTCAGCAAGGAATACCTGCGCATCCCGGAAGCAGAGAATGAGTATTTCTTCCGCGCTCAAAAGGAAATATACGAGAAGTTTAACGAACCGTACTTCAGTTATTCAGCCCCCACATCGCTGGGGAAATCATATATCATGAGGACATTTATCCGAGAGCAGATAGCAAAAGGCAAACAATGCAACTTCGCTATTATAGTTCCGACCAAAGCCCTCATAAATGAAACGACGGAAAAACTGACAGAGGTTCTTGGGCCGGAGCTCAAGGAGAAAAATTATAGAATTGTTACCTCAGCGGGCGCAATGGCCTTGGAAGAAGAACATAACTTCATCTTTGCCATGACCCCAGAACGCCTGCTCTACTTGCTGATTTTGATGAAGGATATCCCTATCGAATACCTTTTCATCGATGAGGCTCACAAGATTTCCAAGAAAGATGGCCGGAGCGCATTCTACTATAAGGTGGTTGATATGCTTTCTCAGAGGAGCACACCTCCACACATTATTTTTGCGTCTCCGAACATCCCGAATCCAGAAGTCTATTTGCAGCTCATCCCAGACGTTGCAAATAGGGAAAACTATAAAATAGCAACGAAGTTTTCGCCTGTGAATCAGGAGAAGTTTCTGATTGATTTCAAGTGTTTCGAGCTGCATTATTATAATGAGGCGACTCAGAAACTCACAAAGTACTGCAGTTTCCCGGAGGACAAGGGACTACTGGATTTTGTCCATGAATTGGGTGAAGGTGCCAGGAGTATCGTGTACTCGAATAGTAAGGACAATGTTGTGGAGTATGCTTTGCAGTATGCCACACAGCTCCAACCGTTGCATGATAGTGACCTGGATGTTCTGGCGCAAGACATCCGGCAGGATGTTCACGGTGATTACTACCTGGCTGATATTGTAGAAAAAGGCGTAGCCTATCACATGGGGTATTTGCCCTCGACGATTCGGGCTCGTATCGAATCGCTTTATAAGGACGGAAAAATTCATACCCTGTTTTGTACCAGCACATTACTGGAAGGCGTCAATTTGCCTGCGGATAACCTTTTCATCACCAGCCACAAAAATGGTGGTGATATGTCTCCGGTCGATTTCAGAAACCTGATGGGAAGGGTCGGGCGCATAGAGTTCAACCTGTATGGCAACGTGTTCCTTGTGTGCATAAAGCGGAAGACGAAAAAAGAACGCTTCCTCCATCTACTGCAGGAAAAAATCGTACCACAGCAGCTGTCGCTGGCCACGGCTTTGACCCCGGAACAGAAAACTGGCATTGTTTCTGTTTTGAAGAGCGGGCAGGCTGAAATACCAAAGGATGGCTCCCTGCCACCAGCGGAGTATTCTTTGATTCGTAAGGTGGCCAACATCCTGCTAAAAGATATTGTTTCTGGACGTGCAAGCCGGGTGAAAAAGGAGTTCTCCGATGTGCTGAGCCCGGAGGATGAAGCCGCCATTGTCGCAGCCTTCGCTGGCCGGGAGCATTCCCTCGATGATGACATCAACCTATCTCTTGACCAGACAGAACAACTCGCAAGGGAAATCCGCAGTGGAAGACTTCATTATCCGGCTATCCGCATTGGAGGTAAGGCGGATTATAATGAGCTGAGGAACTTTCTTGAGCGGCTATGCGACATCTTCAAGTGGGAAACCTACGAGTATGATACTCTTGGCTTTCGGAATAAATCATCCGGAGCACATACGAAGCTGTCGCACTATGCCTTTGTCCTGAATCAGTGGGTTTCTGGCATGAGCTTAAACCACATGGTTACAGATTCCATTGATTACTATCGCTCGACCGGCAAAGGAAAGGTAAAGCTCAAAGGTCAGTATGTCGCGTTCAAGGATGAGGCTCCCTATGTTAATGCACTCATCAGCGGGATGCTGGAGGATATCGAGGATGTAATCCTTTTTCGGATTGCAAACTACTTCCTCCGGTTTTCGCAGGAATACAGGGCATGCTTCCCAGATGCTTCTTTTACCGATTGGTACGAACTCGTTGAGTACGGCACAACGAATCCGGAGGCAGTATGGCTGCAGAGGAACGGCTTCACCCGCGAAGCAGCAGCTTATATTACAGAAAAACGGAGCCAGTACATTACCTTTGACGATAATGACCAACTCCGGTTGAAGCCTGCGCTTCTGGAATGCGAAAACCGGAGCATTCGCCGAGAAGCAGAACAGGTGCAGTATAATAGTCCCGAAATTTACTTGGAGTCCTGATTTTGGGACTGGACAGGTTGTAAAATGTGATGAGCCCCCAGGAGCTCGTTGATGATTATAAAACAATCACTGAAGAGTAATCTCCAGAGAAAGACACAGGAGGCAAAAACGCATGGCTGCTTTAGACGATTTGATTAGCCAGATTCCGGACGAGTCCCTGCGTGAGCGGATTCGCGCAGAGATGAAGCGGGCCAATCGCCAGAAGAAATTCGGTCTGGTATTTGAAGAGCATCTGCCGGAGGCCACACCGCTTTACGATATCCCGGTAAAGCGTGGTTCCGTCGTGGCCACGAAGGACGGGCAGGTCACAGACATCTACTATGTAGAGAAAATCGAGGATGGACAGGCTGCCTGTTTCCACAAGGCGACGAAGGAGCGCGTCGTGCTTCCTGTGGATGCGCTGGTTTGCGTGGCCCAATTCGGTGAGCCCATCTATCCCTATCTGCAGCCGCTGGATACCGTCTGCAATGCGCCGGACAGCGACCTGTGGCACACGCTGATTGAAGCGGACAACTACCATGCGCTCCAGCTGCTGGAGTACCTCTATGCCGGAAAGGTGGATTGTATCTACATCGACCCACCCTATAACACAGGGGCGAGAGACTGGAAATACAATAACGACTATGTGGATGGCAACGATACCTATCGACATAGCAAGTGGCTTTCCATGATGGAAAAGCGGCTGCAGCTGGCGAAAAAGCTGCTGAATCCTAATGATTCTGTGCTTATCGTGACCATTGATGAAAAAGAATATCTGCACCTCGGCTGTCTGCTGGAGGAGATTTTTTCAGAAGCGCGGATGCAGATGGTAACAAGCGTAATCAGTGCAAAAGGCGTTGTCCGTACCGGCCAGTTTTCCAGAGTTGAGGAATATATATTCGTGATTGAATTTGGCTCATCCTCTCTGGTTCCCGGTATTTATAATATGCTTGATAACGAAGTAAAGAAGGAGTCCGAAAGAAGCATTGAGTGGCTGGGCTTTCGTCGCAGAGCTCCTCAAGCCAAAAGAGAATCAAGGCCAAACCAGTTTTATCCTGTATTCGTTCGTAAAAATGATGGGACAATTCACTCCATAGGCGATGTTGTAAAGGCAGGAATTGATAGAAACTCGATTGAAATTCCGGACGGATGCATTGCATTATGGCCGCTAAGTAAGGATAGCGATGAACGGCTTTGGAGTTTAGTTCCAGAACAAGCACGGCTTAATCTGAGTAAAGGCTTTTTGAGAGTGAATAATTGGAGCTCCAAGGAAAAGACTGGAACTGTTTATTATTTACCTTCTGGCACGATTCGAGACATTGAGACAGGTAAAGCGGTCATTACCGGTCGAAATCCTGACGGTTCGGTGATTGCCAAGTACACTGACGAAGGAGTAACGCCGCCAAAACGCGTGTGGAACATGAAAACACATAATGCTGAAACTTACGGCACAAACGTACTCAATGCCATGATAGGTAAACGGTTTAACTATCCGAAATCCCTGTATGCCGTTCAAGATACCCTCCGCTTCTTCGTTGCCAACAAGCCCAACGCCCTCATCGTGGACTTCTTCGCGGGCTCCGGCACCACGCTCCATGCGGTCAACCTGCTGAATGCCGAGGACGGCGGCCACCGCCGCTGTATCCTGGTGACCAACAACGAGGTATCGGCAGACGAGGCCAAGACCCTGTCCGCCCAAGGATACCAGCCCGGCGACCCGGAGTGGGAACAGTATGGGATTGCCCGCTATGTGACATGGCCGCGCACCGTCTGCTCCATTGAAGGGCATGATGTGAACGGGAAACCGCTTAAGGGCGACTACATCACCAGCGGAGAGGAGCCGATGCATATGGCAGACGGCTTCAAGGCGAATGCTGCTTTCTTCAAGCTGGGCTTCCTCGATAAGAATGCCGTGGCGCTGGGCCGCCAGTTTAAGGAATTGCTTCCAGTGCTCTGGCTGAAGGCCGGTGCTCATGGGCCTTGTCCTTCGCTTGAGGAGGCAGCAGAAGTGCCTGCTATGCTGGTGCTGCCGGAGAACCACTTTGCTGTGCTGACCGACGAATCTCAGTATGAGACGTTTGCTACACAAGTGAACATCGAGGATGCCATTACGACGGTGTACATCGTGACCGATTCCGAACCGGGCTATCGGGAAATGATTTCCGGCCTGCATGCCGAGGACACCTATCAGCTTTACAGAGACTATCTGGATAACTTCCGGATTAACCACGGAGGACGCTAAGATGAAAGTAGAATTGTTCCCGTTTCAAAAGATGGCACTGTTCCAACTGCGGAGAAAAACCGCAGAGGCACTTGGTTCCTACCAGCGCACCCATACGCCGCAGGTGCTTTCTTTCACCGCCCCCACCGGTGCGGGTAAAACCATCATTTTGGCGTCTCTGATTGAATCCATCTATTTTGGTGATGAAGAATATCCTGACCAACCGGACGCTGTCTTTGTGTGGCTCTCGGATTCTCCGGAGCTCAACGAGCAGTCGCGCAGCAAAATCGACCTAAAGGCGGACAAGATTCGGCTCGACCAGTGTGTGACTATCACCGATGAATCCTTTGACCAGGAAATGTTGGATGATGGGCATATCTATTTTTTGAACACCCAGAAGCTCGGCAAAAGCAGCAACTTGACAAAGAAGGGCGACGGACGCACCTTCACCATCTGGGAAACGCTGCAGAACACGATGGACGAGAAGTACGACCGCTTGTACTTCATCATTGACGAGGCCCACCGTGGCATGCAGGGACGCGCTGCTGCGCAGGCCACCACCATCATGCAGAAGTTCCTCAAGGGCAGCCGGGAAGACCGTCTGGCTCCCGTTCCCGTCGTGCTTGGCGTGACCGCTACGCCGGAGCGTTTCAACAATCTGGTGTCCGGGACAGAGTCGACAATCCAGAAGGTCATCGTGTCCGCCGACGATGTTCGGGCATCCGGTCTGCTGAAAGACAGAATCATCATCGCCTATCCGGAGGATGCTTCCGGAAGCAAGGATATGGCCGTGTTGCAGGCTGCCGCTGATGACTGGAAGCAGAAATGGGAGCACTGGTCTCAGTATTGTCAGGAGCAGCACTACGCCTATGTGAATCCGGTTTTCGTGATTCAGGTGCAAAACCAGACCGGCAGTGGTATCTCCGACACCGACTTAGATGACTGCCTCAGGAAGATTGAGGAGCGGGCAGGCTTCCGCTTTCAGGACGGAGAGGTCGTACATACCTTTGGCCAGACAACCAGCACCATCCAAATCAATGGAGTCGCAGTAAGATATCTGGAGCCATCCCGCATTGCAGACGAGAAAAATGTCAAGATAGTTTTCTTCAAGGAAAATCTGTCTACCGGTTGGGACTGCCCCCGTGCTGAAACCATGATGTCTTTCCGTCGTGCTACAGACGCGACTTATATTGCACAGCTCCTAGGCAGAATGGTCAGAACGCCCATGCAGATGCATATTCAGGTGGACGATGTTTTGAACGACGTGCACCTCTACTTGCCGTACTTTGATGCCCAGACCGTTGAGGATGTGGTCAAAGCACTTCAGAGTACCGAGGGCGGTGAGATTCCTACCGATGTTATCGGCGACTCCTTTGAGAACAGTACCATTGAAACATGGACTGTCCGGCCTACCAGACCGGCTCCCGCCCAGCGTCCCGCGAGGCGGGAGCCGCAGGTTCCCGGCCGGATGTCTTTGGGAGACAGCCCTTCCCCTGAGACCGGCAATGAACCTTCCGCGCAGGAGGCGACGCAGCAGACGCCCTCGCAAAGTGGTAGCACCTCATTCGGCGCACCAGCGGCACCTGCTTCCGGTACCACGGATACCATGCGCCCGGTTAGTGGCGTGAGCACCGAAACGCCTGCAAATGGAGCTGCTGCAGGGGCAGAGCCTTCCGGTGCAACGGAACCGCAGCCTGCTCCGGAAGATGTTCCCGAAGAGCCGGAGCTTGACCGCGAGGCCATCGTAAAGGCCATCAATGATGCCGGACTTCTGACCTACGATGTGCGCAGGGTCAGAATCAACGACTATCTGAAATCCCTGTTCAGCCTCACCCGGCTCCTGACGCAGTCCGGCCTTCAGCCCTCTGCCTCCTATGATGTTGTGAATGAAATCGTGGAGATGATTCGCACTTTCATCAAAAAGACAAAGGACGAGGGCAAATACGACGAACTGGCCACACAGGTGCTGCAGTTCAAGCTGAAAACGCAGACATTTGATGTGTTCGGCGAGTCTGTGGACGACCACGCGGAGATGGATTTGTTCTCCACCACGGACACCGACCTCGACCGTCAGTTCCGTCTTGCGGAGCTCAAGCTGGGCAATGAGGGTGTCGGCATCCGCTATGGCACCCAATACGCAGATGACGATAATCCTGCCGGATATAAAATCGACGTTATCATCTTTGCTGCCGACGCAGACTGCATGGATATGCTCCATAACTATGCCCGCAGTCGCTTCCACGATATAAATGACGCAAATCGCCGCCGTATCACCGGCCTGACTGAGCGGTACCGGAAGAAGTATGACAGCATCGTTTCCGATGGCGACATCATCAGTAAGCATAACTTCCGGCTGCCGGAGACCATCAGCATCGAGCGCAGTAATGTCGGCGAGGCTTATACCGACCATCTGTTTGTGGACAATGCGACCGGCAAGGCGGTCATCAACCTGAACAATTGGGAAAAGGCTGTCCTTCAGGCCGAACGTGGCCGATCGGATTATATCTGCTGGCTCCGCAATCCGCCGAGGAAGTCATGGTCACTGTGCATCCCCTATGAGCAGAACGCGGAGAAGAAATCGATGTATCCCGATTTTTTGATTATCCGGAAGGACGAGATGGGCTTTGTCATTGATATTTTGGAGCCTCACGATGGCACCAGAACGGACAATCTGGGCAAGGCTAAGGGCTTTGCTGAGTATGCCCGTCAGAATCCCGGTGTCGGCAGGCTTCAGCTTATCCGACTGCTGAACGGGCGCATCAAGAGACTGGATATGTCCCTCAGCGCCGTCCGTGACCGCGTTTCTCACGCGATGTCCAATGACGAGCTTGACCATATTTTTGATGAGGATGGATTTTTTGGTTAAAGGCTGGTGAAGCAGAATGTACGACGAGAACATCATATCCCGGATGAACGATTATCTTCACAAGGCCGCGCAGGCACTGGCGTCGTGGCTTTCTGTGATGCTGCCCAAATCCGGCGAAGACTGGTGGGAGGAGTGCGTACTCTCCAATCTGAGTTATCCCCAGAGAGAGCTCATTGAGAAAAAGGGTCTTTCCAAGCTGGAGGAATTAGACCTTGCAGCGCTTCTTCGTGTTGCCAACAAGTCGTGGTACACGATGCGTGGCTATGCCTATCTTCCGACCAGTGAGCGGGAGTGCATCCGCGATATGATTGGTGTCCGGAACAACTGGGCGCATGTCAGCGCGGAGCTTCCCGGCAAGGATACCATCGTATCGGACATTGAATGCCTCATCCGGTTTTTCATCCAGATGAACCGGAGCGGACTGATTCCTGATTTGGAACAGTTCAAAGCAAGGGTGGAGCGGCCCGAAGCATTTAAGGATGAAACACCTCCGCAGCCAGCGCTCCGCCCAACCGTTACCGTGCCCAAGCAGACAGCTGTCATCGTGGAACCGGAGGTTGTGAAGGAGGACGATATCACAGAAAGAAGCCTCGTTTACATCGTCGGCAGCCCGGACACCAAGGGTATGGTGTTTTCTGTTACGCAGCTTGGCGACACCAAGAAGTACGAGGTGTTCGTCGAAGGTGCGCTGAAGACCTATTATGAGGGTCAGATTGCGCTGGTGAGCAGCACACCTGAATATGAGTGGGTGGATTCTGAGACCCTGCGAAGCTACCTTTCTGCCTACCAGATTAACAATCCGTCTGCCGGAAATCTGTATTCCCTTAATGCTGCCCGGATCGATTTCGTGCCCTATCAGTTCAGACCGGCATTGAAACTGATAAAAGCAGATGAGCCAAGGATTCTGATTGCAGACAGTGTCGGTGTCGGTAAAACCATCGAGGCCGGTCTGATTATCAAGGAGCTGCAGGCCCGCTCCGATTTGGAAAACATCATGATTATCTGCCCGAAGCCGCTTGTCGCAGACCGCAAGTGGGAAAATGAGATGAAGCGCTTTGACGAGGAATTCACGCCCTTGGATGGCGATACTCTTCGGCAGATTATCTCTGATACCGACCGTGACGGTGAATGGCCTACCCGCTATGGAAAGGTCATCGTCCCGTATTCCATTCTGGATGCGAGGACATACCAAGGGAACCAATCCAAGCGCCATAAGGGCTTCGGCTTCCAACAATTAGACCCGGCACCGCATTTTGATTTGGTCATCATTGATGAGGCCCACCACCTGCGCAATGGCAGCATGGAGAAGGACAAGGCATTTGCATATAAGTGCGTCCACTACTTCTGTCAGCACGCAGACGCTGTCGTAATGCTGACCGCGACTCCGCTGCAGACAAGTGACGACGACCTGTACACGCTGCTTAATCTGCTGCGCCCGGATGTCGTAATCGACAAGAAGAGCTTCACGATGATGTCGCGTCCGAATCCGTATATCTCTCAGTGCGCCCACATCGTTCGAGCTGCGAAGGAAAACTGGAAAGCCGAAGCACTGGAAACGCTGGATAGTGTTCTCACGACCCAATGGGGCGAAAATGTAATCGCAAACAATCCGGTATTTGAGCAAATCCGGAAGGTTCTCAGACAGGACACCATCACCCGTGAGGAGCGGGTAAAACTCATTACCGATATTGAGTCCCTCCACAGCTTCAATATGATGCTCAACCGGACGCGTAGAAAGGATATCCAAGATTTCTGCATTCGGAGAACGCATACGCTGGAGAGCGATTTTACCGACCAACAGCGGGAGCTCCATGATGCTCTGTTGACATTTGAAGTTGCCGCGCTGTCCAAATTGCACGGTGGACGTGGTGTCAAATTTATGATGTCAACAATTCGTCGTCAGGCCGCAAGCTGCATCTTTGGCCTTGCTCCGCACATTCGGGGTATCATTGACCGCAGATTCGAGCAGATGACGGACGACCCGGAATTTGATTTTGATGAAGGCGAGTTCAGTGAGATGGACTTAGAGACATTCCGCTCCATCGCAAAGAACATTCTGGAAATGGCGGATAACCTGCCGGAGGACGACCCGAAATTCGATGGGGTGCTCCAGATTATCCGAGAAAAGCAGAAATCTGAAAACAATAAAATCATCCTGTTCAGCACATTTCGCTACACGCTGTATTATATCAAAAGAAAGCTACGAGAAGCGGGATTCCGTGTCGAGCAAATCGATGGTAGCGTAAAAAATGATAACCGACTGGATTTCCGAGCTCGGTTTGAACTCCCGAAGGACGACCCGGAAGCCATTGACATCATGCTTTTCACAGAAGTCGGCTCTGAAGGCTTGGACTATCAGTTCTGTGACATGATGATAAACTATGACCTGCCGTGGAACCCCATGCGCATCGAGCAGCGCATCGGTCGTATCGACCGCCGAGGCCAAGGTAGCGAAGTTGTCAACATCTATAATGTTATTACCAGTGATACTGTGGACGCTGATATTTATGACCGCTGCCTCTCCCGCATCGGTGTCTTTGAAGGAAGTATCGGTGAGTGCGAGGAGATTCTCGGCGAAATCGGCAGGCAAATTGAGCTGATTGCAATGGATACCAGCCTTACGGATGCAGAGCGAAAAGCAAAGCTGGAGCAGATGGCCGATAATGAGGTGCGCAAGGCCCAGGAACTGAACAAGCTGGAAAGCGAGGAGAAGGAGCTGTTCGGGTTCGATTTGTCGAATTATACGATGTCAAAGGAAATTCAGGAGGCAGAAAGTCCCTTCCTGTCGGCCAAAAGCATTCAGCACCTTGTCGAGATGTATCTCAATCACCGCGTAGGTGGTAGCAATTATATCCTTGGCGATGGTGCTCTGAAAACGCTGCGCCTCAGTGCAGTGGCGCGTTCTGAAATCCTGTCTGACCTCAGAAATCTGACTGGCCTGCGGAACAGCCTGCGTAGGAAATGGGAGGTTTATCTTAAGGGCAACAATCCGAACCACCCGATTACCTTTGATTCAGAAGCTGCCGAGAAAAACCGAACCGCCTTTTTCATTACTCCGGTGCACCCGCTGGTCAAACAAGCTGCGTCCTATTTTGCCACCAACAAGCTCGTTTATATTCACTTGGAATACTACTCTGACGAGATTCCAGTCGGTGATTACCCGATGTCTATTTATGCGTGGGATTACGTTGGGATTCGTTCAAATTTCAAATTGGTCGCAATTTGTGAAGAACCACGAATTGCAGCAGAACTCCCGGAATACATCCTGACTGCTGCCGCAGTTGACTATTCTTCAAAGCTAAAGCCGGAGGCGTGGGACGCTTTGGAGGAACACCACGTCCGGATGTGGCAAGCTGAAAAAGCCCAGCACACAGAGTCTACAAGGCAAGTCGCTCGCTATAAATTAGAGAGCCTAAAAAACAATTACCGAAACCGGAAATTGGTCTTGGAAAGAAAAATTGCTGAGGCCGGAGATGAACGAATTGCAACTATGCATCGCTCTGAATTGGAAAACGCAACACAGCGTTATCAGCAGAAGGTTGCAGAGATTGAAGCTAAAATTGCAAAGGCTGATATACATACTACGTTGATTGCAAACGGGGTTATCACAGTAAAGTAAAGAGGTGAGCGCTTTGAATATAGCTGATAAGATTCTCCAGAATCAGGATAGAGACGGTATGCTCAGGCGGTCTCTCGAACGGATAATTCAGCTCTATACCGATAAATCACACTTTGTCTACGAGCTGCTCCAGAACGCGGAAGACGCAGGAGCTACCGGAATTCGGTTTGTCCAATACTCTGACAGGCTTGAAGTGATGCACGATGGAAAATCCTTCACTACGGAGAACCTGCAGGGCCTGTGCGACATAGGGCAGTCGGACAAGGTTAATGATTTAAACCAGATTGGCGAATTCGGTGTTGGCTTCAAATCAGTCTTTGGCATATGTGAAACGGTCAGGCTGTATAGCTCGCCGCGCAAAAAGGAGCTGGCAGAAAATTGCCATCCCTTCGCTGTTGAGATAAAGGACTTCACGAAGCCCGTAGATATCCCTGCCGTTGATGTTCCGGCTGGCTATACGACCCTCTTCGTGTTCCCATATAGCGTTGGATTCCAGTTTTCGGGATTTAAAAATCTGGCTGCGCTGAATGAAGCTATTACAAAGCGACTCAAAGATCTCGGAGTGACCACGCTCCTTTTCATGCGGCACCTCGAACTCATTGAGTACGAAATCAAGATTCCGGGCAAAGAAGCATCAGGGGAATATTTACTGGATGCTGAGCCGGTAAATGACCACTGCACCCGCGTGTCGGCAATTGAATCCGAGGATGATAAGACGGACGAGTCTCTGTCATTCATCAAATTTTCGATGCCGATTGATTCGATGGTTTCTACCCGTACAATTGACGTTGCGTTCACTGTCGCAACAGACAAAGAAGGAAAAACCACTTTCCGAAAAGCAAAGAATCCGTATATCTCCGTTTACTTCCCGACAGAGACCGAAAGCAAACTTGACTTCATTGTCCAAGGCCCGTTCCGCACTACTCCAAACCGGAGTAGTGTTCCTGCCGATGAAGAGGAAAACGAGGCTCTGGCTGAACAAACGGCCAAGCTCCTCAGACAGAGCGTCCTTGAGCTGCGCGATATGGGGCTCCTCGACTTGAGCCTGATTCGGATTCTGCCTCTTGATGAGGACGACTTTGATGTCTATCCGCTTTTCTATCCTTTATACGAAGAAATGCGAGATTTGTTTTTGTCGGAGCGCGTTTTGCCGGTTAAGGATGGGAAGGGCTACACTAAGGCTGCCAATGCAGTTATTGCGAGAAGCAGAGAAATTGCAGAGCTATTGCCCAGCGAGTTAATCTCGGAACTTATTAACGACAAAAGACATTATGAATGGCTTCCGGTTTCGTTGACGGAGACAGGCCCGTACAAAGATGTGCTCTCTTATTTCTCCAGCATTTTGGGAATAGAGGTTATCCGTCCGGAAGACCTTAGAAGCTACTTCAACGACAATCACAGTTTTTTGGAAAACCGAGATAATGACTGGCTCGTTAGGCTTTACAAGCTGTATGAGACTGTCCCGAATATTTTCTCTGAATCAAATTACAGAAATATTCTCGACGCTGTGATTGTCCGCACAGCATCCAACCGCATGGTTGCTCCATACCGAAAATCGCAGTCTTCTTATTTGCCCAATGTATTCCTTCCGTCGAAGAAGGCGATGCAGGCCGAGGTGGAATTTGTCCATCCATATCTATTTGAGAAGTGCCGCGCCTTCTTTGAAAATGTGCTGCACCTGAAGACGCCCAACGAGTACGAGCACTTTGTAAAATCTCTTGAAAAGCGGTATGCTGGTACAGATTTTAGCGGATCATTTGAGGAGCACGTACAAGACATTCACGCCCTTGTCAAGTATCTTAGGAACACTGACTACGAGGATGACCTGAGACAGATTGTTCGGAAAGCGTTCTACATAAAGTGCAGGTCAGGAGGCAAGGCATACTGGGTACGGCCACATTCAAAAGCTATTCGGTTCCCTCAGTCCGAAACCGGTCTAATGCTGGAGCAATACTACAAAGGCATTGCGCCGGATATCTACTTTGTCGACTTTGACGCATACCAGTCAGCCGGAATCACCTTTGATGACCTACGGGCGCTTGGCGTTACAGACAAAATCATCACCGGGGACGAAAAAACCTGGGGTGAATACTATACCGGCAATCCTGGCAGACAGCCTGAGTGGAGAACGACCGGAGACTTTCGCTGGAAACTCGGCATTGATAAGTTGGAAGAGGTCCTTCTCTACATCTCCCAGCATGCGAAAGCTAAAGACGCCTTAATAAAATCACAGGTGATTTTTAAGACACTGCAGGAGAACATGTCCCGCCTTGTTGGTACTGTTTATATTGGCGGAGGAACGCCAAATAAATATGACGAGCCTGCAGATGTAATCCATACTCTGAACAGGGATGGGTTTAACTGGCGTCTTTCTGACTGGAACGGAAAATGGCTCTATACTGAGTCTGGAGAGCTGGTCTCGCACAAGGCCATATCAAAGCACGATTTGAACAAGTCGCTATATGGGAAGGTAAGCCTTGATTCAAATTTGTACGACATTCTTGGATTTAAGAAAGGGAAAATTGACCAGCACGAGGCTATTGTCAAGGATTACGATGCCTTGCCAGATGAGAAGAAACAAACCTATTTTGAAATCGAGTTGGAGCGCCGATTCCACATTACGCCGGAGCAGCTCAGCCGTGAATTTGGTGGGCTATCTCTACAAGAAGGTTCTACTGGTCAATCTAAGGAGGACGAATTTGAGTTCCCGACCGGTTCCGTTAAGAACTGGGAGGCGCTGAAGAAACATGCCGCTCAAATACTGTCCTATGCCAGCCCAACCGTATATGCGACTGTCGTGAGGCGTATCCGCGTCAGTCGACCGCAAGACGATGTCCGCGCATACCTGATGAATATGTATCGCGTAAACTCGTCTTATCGATATGCCTGCCAGCTGTGTCACAAGCCGTTCTCCAACGTGGAAATGTGCCAGCTGGAACAGAAGCCGGATGTAGAGCTCGACCCGTTGAACGTCTGCCTTTGTCCGAATTGCGCCGCAAATTTTAGAACGCTGCGAAATGATAAGTACCTGGCAGACCGGCTCATAGACTCTATCCTTGATGTGTCAGAAAATGACATTGAGGAGAATGACCACGTTTCAGTTGCTATCAATGACTATGATTTCTGGTTCACTCCTACTCATATCGCTGAAATTATAGAGCTTCTGAAGCTGAAGAAAAAAGCTGCAGAGGAGCGCAAAGCCCAACCGCAGACTGCCAGTAAGCCCAAGCCGAAGGAAGGGGCAAAAGCGCCGGAGTCGAATAGAGTTGCACCTGTGCAGCCTGTTAAGGAAAAAACTCCACCTTCTACTCCGGAGCCGGAAGAAGAAGGACTGCAGAGCGATACAAGCGCATATGGCGAGCTCATTGGTAGACGGGTGTTCCACAAATCGAAGAAAGCATACGCTCGTGTAGTTGGATGCGACGGAGAGTATGTGGCTTTGAATTTCGAGAGTGGGGATAAGGCCGGTCAGGATGTCAAGTATAACCTGACCATGTGCTTGAATAATGGTTGGATTGAAGTCGTCGACTGATACTTTTTAATTTTTCCCTGAGCCTGCCGCGAAGGAGCCCAGATGCCAGCACCAGACAAACCTCAGCTGTGCACTGATGGGACAAATTGAACACCAACAAATACGGCGAAAACCGCAAAAAACGCCTTGTTTCCTGCGGTTTTCGCTATTTTTATACACTTTTCCGGCGACCGGGCTTGTATCAAAGACAGCGTCTTTATAGACCCCTGCTGCGGCTCCGGCGGTATGTTCGTCCAGAGTGCCGCCCTTGTCCAGTCCAAGCAGGGCGATATCAACCGCATCAACGTCTACGGTCAGGAAAAGGAAGCCGCCACCTACCGCCTTGCAAAAATGAACCTTGCCCTGCGTGGTATCAGCCACAATCTTGGCGAGACCAACGATTCCAGTTTTACCCATGACCTGCACAAGGGGCTGTACTTCGTGGCAATTATCTTGACTCCCGTTCTAATGAGTATCCTAAGTTCAGAGAATGCTCAAAGGGTTAATCAATCGAAGACATATTTCACCTTGGATCTCCTAATTGGTTGGCATAGCACCCTTCTCAGAGTGTCAAGACCGTGAGTGCACTTTAGTCTTGATACTCTGAGAAGGATGCTATATCCTCCAGCAGGAGATTCAAAAAACGTCAAGAACGGATATTCAACGTATGAAGATTCCGATAATTGACTGCGGGTGACGTGCATGATGAAAATAGTGAGAAATATGATCCGGTGTAAAAAGTGCAGGGATGTTATTGAAAGTTGCACTGTACATGATTTCAAATTTTGTTCTTGCGGATCGTGTGCAGTCGATGGCGGGCATGAGTATCTCCGTAGGTGTGGAAACCCGGAAGACTGGGAAGAATTATCTGAAACGCAAAGTGTAGATGATTGAAAATTAAGCTGAACACAATCTTTGAAGCAGAAGCTCAGCGGCAAGCAAAAAGCTCTTGACCTCTATATTAAAGGCCAAGAGCTTTTTGCAAAGATAATGCTCTGAAGAAGTAAAACAGTGAAAGCAAGAAGAACAGGTGTTCAATTACTTTGCACTTTTTGCATGCGTTGCGCTAACCAGTGATTGAGAAGGCGTTAATGGAGCAAGCCATACTTTGCCAGTTCCCTTATAAACATTTACCAGACCCTCACCGGATGCGGCAGAACCAAGCAAGGTTTTTCCGGAACGTTCAACCGTAAAGCTGAGACTGCCGGACCAGCAAATCGCAAAGCTGCCATCAATTTTTAAAACGTCGTCTTGAAGGGCGATTTCTACGATTTCCGAACGGGGAACATTGCTTTCCAGTACACATACACCATTGCCAGCAAGCCGTAGATTGAAGAGTCCTTCATTTCCGAGTGCTGCAGAAGAAAGCGAGGAGCGTGCCTGAATCTCGTGCTTGACAGTGGATTCACAGGCCAGGAACATGCCGTCTTCCATTATAAGACCGCCTGTCCAGTCACCGACATTTTCGGTCAGAAGATATTTATAGGTGGGTTCGGTCACGAGCACACCCGTTCCGACGTACTCCGGCTTGATTGCGCTTTCTTTTGTGACGGAACTTTTTACCATTTTGCCTAAGAAGTCGCCAACACCCTTCAATCCGGTGGTTGCTTGCACGTTGCCAACAATGTACTGCATTGCGCCCGCTTGGAGAACAAGCCCAACTTTTCCGTTGAGATTGGCAATGGCCTGTTTCCGTTTGACATTCATCTGGCTCATATAGTATTCTTCCATTGCATTGCAAGGCGCTACGGAGAAATCGACATTGTGCTCAACAATGGAAAAGATACCCTTCTGTTCGGTGACGATGTGACTTGTCTGATTTGCCAGATTGTTGATTTTAAACATAAGCAAATACCCCATTCAAAGCAGATTTCGCATTTTTGTATGCAAGATTTGGTGTCCGTAAAAATGCTTAGATAAGTAGTCACAGTACAACTGAATAACTCCTTAAAATTCAGTGTATCATACGTCAACTGGAAATACTATCATCAAACCACACAAAACATTTGAGACTTTTTTGGCGAGGGGAGAGTATAGGAGTTGAAAGTTTGGCCAGTGAGAATATAAAAAACAGGTTACTGATGCAAGTCGAAAAACTGCCGTTTGTAGCAGATCTGTAGCAAATTGATTTAATTTAACGAATTATCGTTCTAAAAACCGAAAAGCCATCATGCATCACACGCAGGGACTCGAACAGGGCGGCGGTGCGAAGCACCGTAAGCAATCAGCCCAGTGGGCTGTTGCTTAGCCCGCGGGTCCCAACCCGTAGGAATGTCTACCGGGGATGCTGTCGATTCCTGAAAGGATTGAAAGAATCAAGATGATTCAAAAACACGAACTGCCGATCCTGGAGTACGATTCCGGCTCGGAAGAGGTCATAAAACCAAATCATGGTGCAGAACAGCTGAAGCTTCCCGAAAAATGCGTCTATGCCTTTCTTGGAGAAGCAGTGGATGCTTACGCTTTCGAGGCAAATGCCGCGGTTGCAGAAACGTTTGAAACCATAACCCGGAATTATCCTGTTTATATCATAAAGCAGGATGGCATGGAATTCTGTCTTTGTGCTGCCCCTTTGGGCGCACCTGCGGCGGCACAACTGATGGACTTTCTCATCTCCTGCGGCTGTAGGAAAATCATTTCGACTGGTTCCTGCGGTGTCCTGACCAATTTGGCCGAAAACGAATTTCTCATTCCGGTAAAAGCATTACGGGACGAGGGGACCTCTTATCATTATCTTCCCGCATCCCGCTCTATTGAGCTTGACAAAAATATCCGGGATGCTATCGAGCGGACTTTTCTTGCGCAGAAAATTCCGTTCCGGGAGTGTATTACATGGACAACGGATGGCTTCTTCCGGGAAACGCAGGATATGGTGAAGTATCGCAGGGCGGAAGGATGCACAACGGTCGAGATGGAGTGCGCCGCATTGGCTGCCTGCGCCCGGAAGCGAGGTGCTTCTTTCGGGCAGATCCTCTATACGGCAGATTCTCTTGCGAATGTTCTGGAACACGATGAACGTGATTGGAGAAAGGACTCCTTACGGAAAGCACTGGCACTCTGCATCGCAGTGCTGCAAGCGATCTGAAGGTTCAAGTGCCGTTGAGAATGCTCTGCCACACAGCTCGTACCGGAATCCGTCTCTCTAAGAGAGAGGGCTCGGGTACGTTTTTTGTTTACGGGAAGTCCTACGGCGAGAGTACGCAGAACGGTAAACAGGAGCAAGTAAAGGCAGGGTATCACCGTGGCGGTGGTATCCTGCCTTTTGTGCGATACCATCTCCGAAATCTTTTTCTTCACGTTTTCTCCTTCATGCAGAATCCCTCTGTCCATCCCGGCAGATGCCGGAACAGGCAGGGGGATTCTGGCTTGTTGAGCGGTTGTGTTAAATCAGGCCGAGGTGCACAAAGGCGTTGTACAGGCCGTCTTTGTTCACATCGTCGGTCACATCGGCGGTGGCTTTGGCTTCCGGGCCGCCGCAGCCCAGAGCCACGCTGTACCATAATCATAGAGGGTCCTGGTCTTCGGAACAAGGGTGGAATCTGCCGAAAAATAACGGCTGAGGTTGGTACAGTTGCACAAAGGCGCGCGGCCCTGCAAAGAAGCTGTAAAATTTGCGGGGCGGGGTTGACGAACGGCTCCGGCCGTGGTAAAGTAATGGGCGGAAAAGGCCAAAGTGCCTTTTTACGACAGAAAAACGAGGTGGTCGTCATGGAACCTGCTGGAAGCAGCGGCAGTTTATATCCCCGATCAAAGAACCAGACGGCAGCCTTTTTGCATGCCGGAGAACGGCCCGGCTGTGCGTGAGAACGCACGGTGTGTTTGACTTCCCCGGAAATGAAAGTGTCCGCTGCCGCCTGGTAAAAAAGGAGGCAGCTTTTTTATGTCTGAAATTTCGATCAATACCCTCAAGACCATGCTGGCGAATCTGGATGACGCCAAAAAATACCAGAGCCTGCGGGATGTGATGGAGACCCTGCCGGCTCCCGACCTGGCCGCCGTGTTCGAGGACCTGCCGGCCGAAAAGCTCCCGGTGCTGTTCCGTCTGTGCCCCAAGGATCTGGCGGCGGATGTATTCACCGAGCTGACCCCTGCCACCCAGCAGAAGCTGATCGACGGCTTGACCGATACCGAGCTGAAGGCCGTGGTGGACGAGCTGTGCGTGGACGATGCGACCGACCTTGTGGAAGAGATGCCGGCCAATGTGGTCAAGCGCATTCTGAGCCAGGCCGACCCCGCCACCCGCCGCATGATCAACGAACTGCTCCAGTACCCGGAGGACTCTGCCGGCGGCGTGATGACCACCGAGCTGATGGAGCTGCGCCCGGACATGACGGTGGCGCAGGCCATGGAGGCCATCCGCAAAAACGGCTTTGACAAGGAGACCATCAACAACTGCTATGTGACCGACGGCAGCCGCAAGCTGGTGGGTGTGGTGTCGCTGCGGGCGCTGGTGCTGGCCAAGGACACCGCAGAACCCATCCGGGACCTGATGGACACCAATGTGGTCAGTGTGACCACCACCACCGACCAGGAGGATGTTTCCCACCTGTTTGAAAAATACGGTTTTCTGGCCATCCCGGTGGTGGATGCCGAAAACCGGCTGGTGGGCATCGTGACCATTGACGATGCCATCAGCATCCTGCAGGACGAGGCCAGCGAGGATATCGCCAAGATGAACGCCATCGGCCCGTCCGACAAGCCCTACTTCAAGCAGAGCATGTGGGACCTGTACAAGAGCCGTGCGCCCTGGCTGCTGTTTTTGATGATCAGCGCCACCTTCTCCAGTCTGGTCATCCGGGGGTATGAGGACGCACTGGCCGCCGTGACCGTGCTGACGGCGTACATCCCCATGCTGACCGATGCCGGCGGCAACGCGGGCAGTCAGAGCACCTCCACCATTATCCGCGGCATGGCGGTGGGCGAGATCCAGCCCCACGACCTGCCCCGTATCCTGTGGCGGGAGAGCCGGGTGGCCCTGCTGTGCGGCGCAACGCTGGCGGTGTGCAACTTTGCAAAGCTGCTGCTGTTCGACAAGGTGACCGCTCCGGTGGCACTGGTGGTGTGCCTGACCCTGATCTGCACCATCCTGCTGTCGCAGCTCATCGGCGGTATTCTGCCCGTGGCGGCAGAAAAACTGCATGTGGACCCGGCCGTGATGGCGTCGCCGCTGATCACCACCATCGTGGATGCCACCACGCTGCTGATCTACTTCAATGTTGCAAAGATCGTGCTGCATCTGTAAGCGCAGAGCAGAACGTTACGACCCCCGGAAGCTGTACGCTGCCGGGGGTCATGTTGTTTTTAAAAACAGGAAAAACGTCCTCTTTGCATGGATGATTGTTGCACTGTACAACTTATAAAGTCGTACTCTTTCGACAAAAACTTCCCAAAACGCATTATTTTGTTTCTGAGCTGTGGACATTCTGTGACGATTCGTGCTAAAATGAAACCTGTTCCTCTTCTGCCGCCGCAACCGGCAGAAGCAACCAAAGAACGGAGGTTTTTTCATGTTAGAAAATGTCTTTCATCTGAAGGAAAACCACACCGATGCAAAGACCGAGATCATGGCAGGTATCACCACCTTCATGACCATGGCCTACATCCTTGCGGTCAACCCCAACATCCTGTCGGCGTCCGGCATGGACTCCGAGGCTGTGCTGATCGCCACCGCACTGGCATCCTTTGTGGGCACGGCCCTGATGGCTCTGCTGGCCAACTACCCGTTTGCTCTGGCCCCCGGCATGGGCCTGAACGCCTATTTCTCCTACACGGTCGTGCTGACCATGGGCTACAGCTGGCAGCTGGCCCTGATGGCCGTGTTTGTGGAGGGCATCATCTTCATCGCGCTGTCCCTGACCAATGTGCGTGAGGGCATCTTCAACGCCATCCCCATGACCCTGAAGAGCGCGGTCAGCGTGGGCATCGGCCTGTTCGTGGCCTTTGTCGGCCTGCAGAACGCCAAGCTGATCGTGAACAGCGACTCTACGCTGGTCACCTACCAGCACTTCAAAGGCGAGACCTTCCACAGCGTGGGCGTGGGTGCCATCCTGGCCCTCATCGGCGTGGCCATCACCGGCATCCTGCTGGTCAAGAAGGTCAAGGGCGGCATCCTGTACGGCATCCTGATCACCTGGGTGCTGGGCATCCTCTGCGAGGTCACCGGCATCTATGTGCCCAATGCGGATGCGGGCATGTACAGCGTGATCCCCACCGCTTTTGTCAGCTTTGACTTCTCGGCCCTGGGCAAGACCTTTGGTCAGGTGTTCAAGACGGATTTCTCCCACTTTGACTTCCTGAACTTCTTTGCCGTCATGTTCTCCTTCCTGTTCGTGGACCTGTTTGACACCCTGGGCACCCTGATCGGCGTGGCATCCAAGGCCGACATGCTGGACGAGGACGGCAAGCTGCCCCACATCAAGGGTGCTCTGATGGCAGACTCCATCGCCACCTGCGCCGGTGCTGTGCTGGGTACTTCCACCACCACCACCTTTGTGGAGAGCGCTTCCGGTGTGACCGAGGGCGGCCGCACCGGCCTGACCAGCATGACCACCGGTGTGCTGTTCCTGCTGGCTACCATCTTCAGCCCGCTGTTCCTGACCATCCCCAGCTTTGCAACGGCTCCGGCTCTGATCATCGTGGGCTTCTACATGATGGGCTCCGCGGTCAAGATCGATTTCAACGACCCCAGCGAGGGCATCCCCGCCTTCCTGACCGTCCTGGCCATGCCCACTGCGTACAGCATCTCTGAGGGCATTGCCATTGGTGTGATCTCCTGGACCATCATCAATGTGGTCACCGGCAAGGCCAAGGAAAAGAAGATCAGCCCGCTGATGTATGTGCTGACCGTGCTGTTCATCCTGAAGTACATCTGCCTGTAAGGCTCCATACAAACACAAAGCAAAAAGCTGCTGCCTTCCCGCAAAGGGAGGGCAGCAGCTTTTTTGTCTGTGGAGCTTATTGGTGCCGACGGGGGCGGATGTGCACCTCGGGAATGGCCACGTTGTCGTAATGGATGGGGTCCTCGGCGTGAGGATGCTCCCCGGTGGCATGAGAGGTGTCTTCTGCGGGGTGGTGTACCTTGCCGGTATGGACCTCCGGCAGAGCCACCGTTTCCTCCGAATGAGACTTGTCCGGCTTGCTCCAGATCTTTTGCTGGAACCACATCTTCAGGTGGTGTTTCAGCGACATGATGATGCTCCTTTCCCGGTGTGCAGGGGCACACCGAAAGTTCAAGACAGGATCAGATAAAGTTGATGAATACCGTAATGACAAGGCTGTTGATGAAATCCGCGAACAGACTGCCCACCAGCGGGATGAGCAGATAGGCCTTGACGGAAGGGGAATACTTGTCGCACACGGCCTGCATGTTGGCCATGGCGTTGGGGGTGGCACCCATGCCGAAGCCGCAGGTGCCGGAAACGATGACGGCTGCGTCGTAGTCGCGGCCCATGACGTTGTACACGATCGCAAAAGAATACAGGATCATGAACAGGGTCTGACCGGCCAGCAGCACCACCAGCGGCAGAGCCAGCTCGGCCAGCTGCCAGATCTTCAGGGTGATCATGGCCATGCCAAGGAAGAGCGACAGGCAGATGCCGCCGATGTCGTTGATCTCGCCCATATATACCGTGAACTTGCCGCCGTATTCGCCCAGATTGCGGATGCAGGCGGCGGCGATCATGGCACCGATGTAGATGGGAAAGGTCATACCGGTCAGACTGAGCAGCTTGCTCAGCACCGTGCCGATGCCCATGGCGATGATCAGCTGGAAGCTGGCGGCGGGGTACATGCTGCTGTGACGCTCGTGCTTGATCTCTTCTTCCACCAGCAGGCTGTCGTCCTCGGGCACGATGGTGTCCAGCAGGTGGTGGCGCTCAATGAGCATCTTGCCGAGCGGGCCGCCCATCATGCTGCCGGCGATCAGGCCGTAGGTGGCGGCGGCGGTGCACAGGGTGGTGGCACCCTTGATGCCAAAGTCCTCCAGCACCGGGCCAAAGGCACCGGCGGTGCCGTGGCCGCCCACCATGGGGATGGAGCCGGTGCAAAGGCCCACCAGCGGGTCCACATCCAGCAGGTTGGCCAGCCCAACGGCCAGGAAGTTCTGGCTGACGATCAGCACGATGACGACGCCCAGGAACACGATCATGGCCTTGCCGCCGCTTTTCAACACCTTGAGGTTGGCCTGAAAGCCCACCGAGGTGAAGAACATGACCATGCACACCTCTTTGAGGGTGTCGTCAAAGGCGAACTCTGCCACGCCGGTCACATAGCAGATGCAGGTGAAAACGGCAAACAGCACGCCGCCGATGACCGGCGCGGGGATGCAGAATTTATCCAGCAGGCGTACCCGTTCCCGCAGAAACTTGCCCAGCATCAGCACCAGCACCGCAAGGGCCAGGGTCTGATACATATCCAATTCGATCTTCATTGCTTTCCCTCGATTTCCCGGCAGACTCAGTCCACCGTAATTCCGGCCTGCTTATACCAGGCCGCTGCGCCTGCGTGGAAGGGGATGCCAACGCCCTCTACTGCGTCGGTCTCCGGGTCCAGTGCAAGGCCAAGCTGCTCTTCCAGCGCTTCCCGGCTGGAGAACAGCAGTTCGGTGAGCTGCTGCACCTGCTTTGCGGGCAGAGAATCGCTGGCCAGCAGAACGGCTTTGACGCCCACGGTCTGCACGTCGGCGTCCTGGCCGGGATAAGTGCCGGCCGGGATGGTGACCTCACGGTAGGCGTTGTAGCTGCTCAGCAGGCGCTGCGCCGCGGTGCCGTCCACATTCAGCAGGCGGATGCCGCATTCGCCTGCCAGCTCGGTGACCACCGGGCTGGGGATGCCGACTGTGATGACGATGGCGTCGATCTTACCGGCCTTGAGCTGGTCGGCAGCGTCGGTATAGTTCAGGTTGATGGTGTCCACCAGGCGGTCGTTCAGGCCGTAGGCAGACAGGATCTGAAGGGCATTCTGCTCGGAGCCGGATTCCTCCGCGCCGATGCTCACGGTTTTGCCCTGCAGGTCCTCGATGGACTGGATGTCCGAGTCGGCCCGCACGATGACCTGACAGGCCTCGGTGTACAGGGCTGCTACCGCGCCGAAGCCGCGGATGTCCTCCTCCTCTGCAAAAATGCCGGTCCGGTTGCAGGCGTCCTGTGCGAGGTCGGCCTGCGCAATGGCCAGCTGCAGGTATTCGCCGGTGAGCAGGCGCAGGTTGGCGGCCGAACCGGCGGTGGTCCGGAGCTCGATGGTGCCGTTGGAAGTCTCGTTTTCCAGCGCGGCAAACTGCTCACCAAAATTGTGGTAGACACCACCCTCGCCGGCAACGCCAAAGCGCAGACGCTTGACCGTCTCGGCGGCAGAGCAGCCGGTGAGCAACAGTGCGGCCAACATACAACCGGCCAGCAGTGCCGCGATCCATTTGCGTTTCATACTTTTATACACCCCTTTTTCCGCTGCCGCAAACCCGGCAGCTTCTTATTATCGCAAGGCTGGAAATTAGCGCAACAGTAGCAGCATATCTGCGATATGCAAACCAACGTTGTTGCTGTTGCATTAAAAAGTTGGTTTGCTATAAATTATAATTATATTGCGGATGAAATGCAATCACTTTTGTAAAAGGATGCAGCGAAGAAGCGTTGGGCAGGGCATCAAAAAAGGCTCCTCCGTTTCCGGGGGAGCCGAACAGATTCAGCCGCCGAACAGGCCAAAGAAGCTGGTGTGGGTCACGCCCAGGATCAGAAACAGGGCGATGAGCGCAAACAGCACCCCGATGATGATGTCCATCTGATGGACGGTGAGGGGAAAATGATCGTAGAGCTTTTCCTTGGGATTGACAAAGTTCTTGTCGCCGTTGTCAAGCAGGGACTTTTTGCCTTGTTCAAAGTCGGCCCGCTGACCGGCAAGCTCGGCCTGCTCTTGTGCCAGCTGTGCTTCGCGGGCAGCCAGAACGGCTTCGCGCCGGGCAAGCTCTGCCTCGCGCTCGGCAGGGGTGAGGTCTTTTTGTGCCATACTGCACCTCCTGATGGTTGTTGCTTTTATGATAGCACACAAACATGAACAAAAAAAGGGGCCGTCCGCCCAAAAGGCAGACGGCCCACAGAAGAGAGGGCTTACTTCTTTGCCAGGTACTTGCGGATATCAATGGCCACAGCCACGATGATGACAAGGCCCTGGACGATGTAGGTGTAAGAGGAGTTGACGTTCATGAACTGCAGAGCGACCTTCATCAGCTCAAAGACCAGAACGCCGACCAGAACGCCGGGCACGGTGCCGACGCCGCCGGTGGTGGAAACACCGCCGATGGTGCAGGCTGCGATGGCGTCCAGCTCATAGCCCTGTGCGGTGTTGACGGATGCGCCGCCGGACTTTGCAGCCAGCAGGCAGCCTGCCAGACCGAACATGCAGGAGGCCAGGATGTAGATGCGGATCTTGGTGGCGTAAACATTGACACCGGCCACCTCGGCAGCAGCCTCGTTGCCGCCGATGGCGTACATGTACTTGCCGTGACGGGTCTTGTTGTACAGGAACCAGAAGCACGCGGCCACGACCAGAGCGATCCAGATCAGCACGGGGATGCCGATGATGGTGTTGGAGGCCAGGGAGGTGAAGTTCTTGTTCAGGGAGCCAATGGGGGTACCGCCGGTGTACACCAGGCAGATACCGTAGACCACCTGCTGCATGCCCAGGGTTGCGATGAAGGGCTGCACCTTCAGGTAGCTGACCACCAGACCGTTGCACAGGCCGACGATGGCGCAGATGGCGATGACCAGGATGAACACCACCGGGGTGGGCAGGGTGTGCATGTTGGGGTAGAACTTACCGGATGCGCCCTCGGTCTGCGCAAAGATGCAGGCCAGGCAGGCGGCAAAACCAGCCAGACGACCGGCCGACAGGTCGTTGCCGGTGGTGATCAGGCAGCCGGAAATACCCAGTGCGATGATGTAGCGGATGGACACGTTCTTGAACAGGTTGATCATGTTCGTGCCCGAGAAGAAGTTGGGATGCATGATGCCGACGATCAGGGACACGGCCAGCATCATCACGATAATGGCGTTGTTGCTGAGCCATTTGGTCACAGCCTTGCCATTCAATTTTTTGGTAGCTTCCACGATAGACAGCCTCCTTATTTACTGATTCGCCGCAGCGGTGGGTGCGGTCTCGAACTGGGTGGCCAGAGCCATGATGTTTTCCTGGGTGGCGTCCTTGCCGTCGATGAAGCCGGTGATGCGGCCGTCGCACATGACCATGACACGGTTGGACATACCAATGATCTCGCTCATTTCGGAGGAGATCATGATGATGCTCTTGCCCTGCTTGGCCAGCTCGGCAATGATGCAGTAGATCTCGTACTTGGCACCGACGTCGATGCCGCGGGTGGGCTCGTCCAGGATCAGCACATCGGGGTTGTTGGCCAGCCAGCGGGCGATCAGGACCTTCTGCTGGTTGCCGCCGGACAGGCTCTTGATCTGGGTCTTGGGGCTGGGCACCTTGATGGCCATCTTCTCTTTGTTGGTGGCCACCAGATCCAGGATCTTCTTGTTGTCCAGCATGATGGGGCCCTTGCGCAGGGCGTCCAGCGAAGCGATGGAGATGTTGTCGGCTACGCTCAGCACACCCATGATGCCGGTGGCGCGGCGGTCCTCGGTCAGCAGAGCCACGCTCTTCCGGATGGCGTCGCGGGGCTGCTTGATGGTGACCTCTTCGCCCTTGATCCACACCTTGCCGGAGGTGTGGGCACGCAGGCCGAAGATGCCTTCCATCAGTTCGGTACGCTGGGCACCCACCAGACCGGCCACGCCCAGGATCTCGCCCTTTTTCAGCTCAAAGCTGCAGTGGCGGAAGGAGCGGGGATGGATGGAGGTGAAGTCCTCCACCTTCATCATCACTTCGTCGGAGGGATGATTCTCCAGCGGGGGGAACAGGTTGGACAGCTCACGGCCGACCATCTTGGCGATGATCTGCTCCTTGGTCATGTCCGCCACTTCCCACTTGCCGATGTACTGGCCATCGCGCATGATGGTGACTTCGTCGGCGATGACCTTGATCTCGTCCATCTTATGGCTGATGTAGACCAGTGCGACGCCCAGAGCCTTCAGCTCCCGCATGATGCGGAACAGGGATTCCACTTCGTTTGCGGTCAGGGAGGAAGTGGGCTCGTCCAGGATCAGCACCTTGCAGTTTGCGGAAACGGCCTTAGCGATTTCCACCATCTGCATCTGAGCGATGCTCAGGGAGCCGAGCTTTGCATGGGGGTTGATGTCCAGCTTCAGCTTCTTGAGCAGCTCCTCGGTGTCCTTGTACATTTTGGGGTGATCCACCACGGTGATGGGGCCATAGCTCTTGGTGGGGTAGCGCCCCAGCCAGATGTTCTCGGCCACGGTACGGGCCGGGATGGGCTGCAGCTCCTGATGCACCATGGCAATGCCGCGGTTCAGTGCATCCAACGGGGTGGGGATGGTGACTTTTTCGCCTTCGTATTCGATCTCGCCCTCGTCCATCTTGTAAATGCCGAACATGCATTTCATCAATGTGGACTTACCGGCGCCGTTTTCACCCATCAGCGCCATGACCTTGCCCGGGCGAAGCTCCAGCTGTGCGTGATCCAGCGCTTTGACGCCGGGGAAGGTCTTGACCACGCCTTTCATTACCAGACGGTATTCTGACATTCCGCAGAAGCCTCCTTTTCTTTTTTCAGGCCGCAGAAAAACCTTTTTTCAAAACAAGGCGCGTGCGCGGAGAAGGATTTCTCGAACGCACGCGCTTTATAGCTTTTATCAAGCCGTCAAGGTCCACTGCGTACCTTGCATTTGCAATCGGGGAACTTTGGTCTTACTTCACATACTGAGATGCGTTGTCCTTGGTGACCTTGACATAGTCGACCCAGTAGTACTGCTCGACAGCGGAGCCTTCGACGTACAGCTTGGTAGCATCGGCAGCTGCGGTGGCCTGGCCCACGTCGTCGTTCAGCACGGTACCGGTCATGTTGCCGTCCAGAACGTCCTGAACAGCCTCGGCCAGTGCATCGACGCCGACCAGATAGATGTCCTTGCCGACGGTGCGGCCGGCCTGCTGGATGGACTGCAGAGCGCCCAGTGCCATTGCGTCGTTGTTGCAGAACACGACTTCGATCTGATCGCCGTACTGAGACAGAGCGTTTGCAACGTCCTGCTGAGCAGTGGTCTGATCCCAGTTATCCAGGTACTCGTACAGGCACTCGACTTCCTTGCCGGCATCGGTCAGAGCCTTGATGGAGTACTCGGTGCGGTACTGAGCGTCGATGTTCTCGGGGTCGCCCTTGCACATGATGTAAGTGATCTTGCCGTCGCCGTTGATATCGCCCTGGGTCTCGGTCTCCAGGATCAGCTGGCCCTGGTAAGTACCGGACTGACGTGCGTCAGCACCGACGTAGCAGCACTTGCCTGCGTAAGAATCCAGAACGCTCTTGTCGGGCTCACGGTTGATGAACACGATGGGAGTGCCGGAGGGAGAAACGGTGTCCACGATGGTCTGTGCGGAAGTGGTCTGCACGGGGTTGATGACCAGGACATCGACACCCTGCTGCAGGAAGGTGTTGATCTGCTCGGTCTGGGTGTTCTGGTCGTTCTTGCCGTCCATGATGGTGACGGAGTAGCCCATGTCCTTCAGGTACTCTTCCAGATCGGTGCGGTACAGGGTCATGAAGTTATCAGCAAACTGATAGATGCAGACACCGATGTTGGCAGAGCCGGCAGCAGAAGCAGCGGTGCTGGAAGCAGCAGCGGAAGAAGCAGTGGAAGCAGCAGTAGAGCTGGAGGAACCGCCACATGCGGTCATGGCAGCGGTTGCGCCCACGACAGCAGAAGCCTTCAGGAAGTCACGACGAGAAATCATTTTCATAATTGTGTTCTCCTTCATTCGTATCATAGCAATTTCACAGGCGCATTTATTGCACACACCTGGATTTCCTGCTTGTATTATAACCGCCTGCGAAGCGGTCTGCAAGAGAACAAGTCCACAAGAATCTGAGATTTCTTTTGTGCTGTTTCAACAAAAGGAATTTTCAAAGGACAAAATAATTTCCGTAACAAGCACAATTTTTCATAAACGTGCAACTTCTGGATAAATCGGTCGGAGCAGGGTCGGATTTCTTTCAAAAAGATTACAAAATGTTGCATGACACGGTTCGACCCTTCCGGACAGAAACCGTGCAGCTCCCGGAAATTACCGGGAGAACTGAAAAAACTTTTCAACTGTGGGGACTTTCCGGCAAACCGCTGCCGGGCAGCGCGCCCCGCAGTTTTTTTGCGCTCCGGACGGAATTACTGCAAACGGATTTCTGGAAGAAAAAACAGCTTTTTCTGAAAGATGCGATAGAACGGAGTTTTTTAAGCCTCGAAATTATACGATTTGAAAAAATAGCGCTTAAAAATACGAAATGGCCCTGAAAAAGCACACACTGTTGCGGCAGCACGAGGCGTGGTAAGCTGTTGCCATAGCCCGGAGCTGCCGGGCAGAAAGGAGGAACCAACACGAACCATGGGGCAGAGGAAAACGTCCAAGGGGCTGGACAGCCTGAGCCGGGCCACCGACATCCTGAGCACGCTTCTGGCACAGCAGGTGCGGGAGCTGAATGCCCGGCAGCGGGAGAACCGCCGCAGCGGGGCGGAGGACCCCGGGACGATGAAGGGCCTGAAGGAGGCCACGGCGGTGCTGAAGGATCTGGCTGCGGTGGCGCGGTCGCTGAACGACCAGGGCGTGCAGGCGGAAGGAACGGAGAGCGGTGTGGTGCTGCTGCCGCGGGTGGAGGAGGAAGAACCATGAACACAGAGGAACACCGGACCCCGGTGGTGTGGCGGCCCCAGCCCCGGCAGGCCGAGTTCATGCGAAGGCCGGAGCCGGAAGCACTGTACGGCGGCGCGGCCGGCGGCGGAAAAAGCGATGCATTGGTCATCGAGGCACTGCGTCAGGTGGATATTCCGCATTACAGAGCGTTGATCCTGCGCAAAACATACCCGCAGTTGTCGGATCTGGTGGACAAAAGCCAGATGTACTACCGCCGGGCCTTTCCGCAGGCGCAGTACAACGCCACGGCCCATGTGTGGAACTTCCCCAGCGGGGCCAAGATCTACTTTGGCTCCATGCAGTATACCAAGGACCGCACCAATTACCAGGGCAAGGCCTACGACTTCATCGGCTTTGATGAGCTGACCCATTTTGAATGGGAAGAGTACAGCTACATGATGAGCCGCAACCGCCCCACCGGGCCGGGCACCCGGGTGTACATGCGGGCCACCACCAACCCCGGCGGCATCGGCCACGGGTGGGTGAAGGCGCGGTTCATCACCCCGGCCCCACCCGGCACGCCCATCGTGGAGGAATACACGGTGCGGCGGCCGGACGGCACCGAACAGAAGCTGCAGCGGGCAAGGGTGTTCATCCCTTCCAGCATTTTCGACAACCCGGCTCTGCTGCAGAACGATCCCGGTTATCTGGCCAGCCTGGCTGCCATGCCGGAAGCGGAAAAGCAGGCGCTGCTCTATGGCAGCTGGGACAGCTTTTCCGGCCAGGTGTTCACCGAGTGGCGCAACGACCCGGCCCACTATCAGGATCAGCGCTGGACCCACGTCATTGCCCCATTTGCCATCCCGAAGCACTGGCAGATCTACCGGGGGTTCGATTTCGGGTTTTCCAAGCCGTTCTCGGTGGGGTGGTATGCGGCCGATGAAGAGGGGCGGCTCTACCGCATCAAAGAGCTGTACGGCTGCACCGGCCGCCCCAACGAGGGCCTGCGCATCGACCCGGTGGAACAGGCCCGGCGCATCCGGGAGGCGGAGCAGAACGACCCCGTGCTGCGGGGGCGGGTGATCCATGGCGTTGCCGACCCGGCCATCTTTGATGAGAGCCGGGGCGAGAGCATCGCGGCCATGATGGAGCGGAGCCCCAACTTCCTGCACTGGAAGCCCGGCGACCACACCCGCCTTGCGGGAAAGATGCAGTTCCACTACCGGCTCAACTTTGACGCCGACGGCCGCCCGATGCTGCAGGTATTCAATACCTGCAAACACTTCATCCGCACGCTGCCGAACCTCGTGTACGACGAGAGCAACGTGGAGGATATCGACACCCGGCAGGAGGACCACATTTATGATGAGTGCCGGTATGTGCTGATGGAGAACCCCATCAGCCCGCCGGCCCGGCGCACGGCCCTGCCGCCGCCGGATGACCCGCTGGACCTGCACCGGCAGGCAAGATTTTACAGGATCTGAAGGAGAAGAACGATGGACGATTATCAGAACGAAGCGATGCCGGTGGGTGCGGCGGAGGTGGCTGCGGCCACACAGACCCTGCAGCGTTACAAGGCCGGCAAAGCGGCACTGGACAGGCGCCTGGTGGACAACGAACTGTGGTTCCGCATGGGACACTGGAAGAACTACCAGAACCCCATGATGCCCGGCAAGGCGCAGCCCAGCAGTGGATGGCTGTTCAACAGCATTGCCAACAAGCACGCCGATGCCATGGACAACTACCCGGAACCCAATGTGCTGCCCCGTGCAGCGGACGATGAGGCAACCGCGCGGGCGCTTTCCAGCGTGCTGCCGGTGGTGCTGGAACAGGCAGATTACGAGCAGGTGTACAGCGACTGCTGGTGGCGCAAGCTCAAGCAGGGCACCGGGGTCACCGGTGTGTTCTGGGACCCGGCAGCCCGGGGCGGCGTGGGGGATATTGCGGTGCGGGCCATGAACTTGCTGATGCTCTATTGGGAGCCGGGCGTAGCGGACATCCAGGACTCACCGGATTTTTTCAGCCTGAGCCTGGAGGACACCGCACAGCTCACGGCCCGCTACCCGCAGCTGGCAGGCCACACCGCCGGGGTGCTGGATGTGCCCCGCTACATCCACGAGGACGGCGCGGACACCGCTTCCCGCAGTGTGGTGGTGGACTGGTACTATAAGCGCCCGGACGAAAGCGGCCGCATGGTGCTGCACTACTGCAAGTTCTGCAACGGGGTGGTGCTGTACGCCAGCCAGAACGACCCGGCACTGGCACAGCGGGGCCTGTACGACCATGGGCAGTACCCCTTCGTATTCGATCCGCTGTTCATGGAAGAGGACAGCCCGGCGGGTTTTGGCTACATCGACGTGATGAAGGATTGCCAGACCGCCATCGACCAGATGAACCATGCCATGGACGAGAACGTGCTGCTGTCGGCCCGGCAGCGCTATGTGCTCAGCGACACCGCCGGGGTCAACGAAGAAGAGCTGGCCGACCTGAGCCGGGACATCGTGCATGTGGTGGGTCGTCTGAACGACGACAGCTTCCGCCCGCTGCAGACGGCCGGTCTGCAGGGCAGCAGTCTGAGCTACCGTCAGAGCCGCATCGAGGAACTGAAGGAGATCAGCGGCAACCGCGACATGACCCAGGGCGGCACCACCGGCGGTGTGACGGCAGCCAGTGCCATTGCGGCCCTGCAGGAAGCCGGAAGCAAACTGAGCCGTGATATGCTCAAGAGCGCCTACCGGGCCTTCTCCCGCCAGTGCTACCTGATGATCGAGCTGATGCGGCAGTTCTATGATGAACAGCGCATCTTCCGCATCGTGGGGCCCAGCGGTGAGAACCAGTTTTTGCCCTTCTCGGCGGCAGCCCTGCGCCCGCAGCCGGTGCACGAGGTGGGCGGCGTGGAGCTGGGCAGCCGGGAGCCCATTTTTGACATCGTGGTCAGCGCGGCCAAGAAGAGCACCTTCAGCCGCCTGAGCCAGAACGAGACGGCAAAGGAGTGCTATCAGCTGGGCTTTTTTGCCCCCGCCAATGCCGACGCGGCCTTGGCGGCGCTGGAAATGATGGACTTTGAGGGCATCGAGAAGGTGCGCCAGCGGGTGCGGCAGAACGGCACACTGGCCCAGAAGCTGGCACAGCTGCAGCAGGCGGTCCCGCCGCAGACCGGCACCGGTGGTGCGGTGCTGCCCGGCAGTCTGCCGGTGGCCGCTGCGGCCCGCGCCATGAACGTGAAACTGTAAGGAGGTGAAACAAGAATGATGAAAGTATGTTACAGCGAGCTGGATGGCCCCGAGGGCCTGAGCTGCCGACTGGAGGCTGCCGGACATGCAGGCTTTGCCCCTGCCGGGCAGGACATCGTGTGCGCCGGGGCAAGCACCCTGATGCAGGCACTGGTGTACCTGCTGGCCGGGGAAGAAAATGCCCATGCCGACGCCTGGGAGGAACCGGACGGGCCGCGTCTGGCCGTGCAGGCCGACGCACCCTGTGCCGCATGGGTGCAGGGTGCCTTTGAGCTGGCCAAGGCGGGGTTCACCCTGCTGGCCGAGCGCTACCCGGACAACGTCCGCTTTGCGGATGTGAGCCGCCGGGGCGAACAGAGCATGATGGACCTGCAGATGTTTGCAGAAGAGGCAGCGCCTGCGGCCCCGGCCCTGAGCCCGGCACAGGCCCGGCAGGCCGTTGCCTCCGGGACGATGGAACCGGGGGAGAAAACTGCGCAGCCGGTGCCGGAAGCAAAACCGGATCCGGAGCCGACCGAACCGGAGACGCCCCAGCCGGAGCTGCCCCGCCCGGCGGTGCCGCCCCTGCCGCTGCAGGCCCGAAACGCGGTGCGGGAGCTGCATGCCCGCTGGGCGGCTGAGGAAGCCGACCTGCGCCGCAGCCAGCCGGAGTTCCGCCTGCAGGAGGAGCTGAAGAACCCGGAGATGCGCCGCCTGATGCAGCTGCCCGGCATGCGGATGCAGGACGCCTACCGTCTGGCCCACTACGACGAGAGCCTGCACCGTGCGGCACAGGCCGTGGAGCAGGGCGTGGTGCAGCGCATCCAGCAGCGGGCCGCCCGCCCCGCAGAAAACGGCATCCGCCCCGGTGGTGCGGCCACGGTGCACCCGGATGTGGCCAGCATGACCCGCGCCCAGCGCGAAGCTTTGGAGCGCCGTGTGCTGCACGGTGCTCAGATCGAACTGTAAACCCGACAAGAGAAAGGAAAAACGTATGATGAACTTCAACATCCAGCTGTTTGCCGACAACCTGCAGAACACCACGGCCACCATGTCCAAGGAGATGAAGACCTTCTATGAGAAGCGTCTCATCGACCAGGCAGAGCCGCGTCTGGTGCATGACCAGTTCGCGGATTACTACCCGGTGCCCCAGAACGGCGGCAAGACCATCGAGTTCCGCAAGTACGACAGCCTGCCCAAGGCCACCACACCCCTGACCGAGGGCGTGACCCCCAACGGTCAGGCCCTGAACGTGACCACCATCACCAGCGACCTGCACCAGTACGGCGGCTGGACCCCGCTGACCGACGTGCTGCAGATGACCGCCATTGACAACAACGTGGTGCAGGCCACCCGTGTGCTGGCCAGCCAGGCGGGCCGCACCATGGACAGCATCACCCGCGATGTGCTGGCCGGCGGCACCAATGTGATCTATGCACCCAAGCAGGCCGCCGACGGCACCGAGACCGCCGTGACCAGCCGCAAGACGCTGGACAAGAGCTGTACCCTGACCCCCAAGCTGTTCTTCCAGGCGGCGGCCCAGCTGGGTGCCATGAACGCCGACCCCATCGGCGACAGCTATATTGCCATCATCCACCCCTATGCGGCCTACGACCTCAAGACCTGCAAGGAGTTCATTGAGGTGCACAAGTACGCCGACCCGGACACCATGTTCCGCGGTGAGATCGGTAAGCTGGGCAACATCCGCTTCATCGAGACCAGCGAGGCCAAGATCTGGAAGGATGAGACCTGCCCCACCGGCTTGGCGGTGTTCGGCACCCTGGTGCTGGGTGCCCATGCCTACGGTGTGACCGAGCTGGAGGGCGGCGGCCTGGAGCACATCGTCAAGCAGCTGGGCTACGGCGACGACCCGCTGAACCAGCGCGCTTCGGTGGGCTGGAAGGGCATGCGTGCTGCCGAACGTCTGGTGGAGCAGTACATGGTGCGCATCGAGAGCGTGTCCAGCTACTCGGCCAACGCCGCCGCAAACTGAGGAGGTGTGCAGGATGACAGAAAAGAACGTGCGCATCCGGCTGTTCAAGGACAACAGCCGCTATAAGGGCGACCTGTTCGTCAGCGTGAACGGCGTGAACTACAAGATCCGCCGCGGTGTGGAAGTGGAGGTGCCGCCCGAAGTGGCGGAGGTGCTGGAACACAGCCAGATGCAGGACGAGCGCACCGCTGCCCGCATTGCGGCAGCGGAGAACGCGGCACAGTAAGAAACAGGACCGGAGCCCGGCAGGGAGATGCCCCGCCGGGCTTTTTTGAAAAGGAGCGTGGAACGATGACAGTAGGACAGGCGCTGGAACGCGCCGAGGAACTGCGGCCCGGCAGCCGTGTGTCTGTGCACACCCGGCAGGAGTGGCTGCGGGAAGCAGACGGCATGCTGCGGGAACGCTTTTTCAAGGCCAGTGATACGGATACTTTTGACACCGTGGGAGCGGACCGGGCCTGGGACGATGGCCTGCAGGACGAGGATGTGCTGCTGGCCCCGGCCCCCTTTGATGCCCTGTACCCGCATTACCTGTGCGCCATGACCGATGCCGCACTGGGCGAGACCGACCGTTACGCCGGGGAGCAGGCACAGTACAATGGCATTCTGGCAGAGCTTGCGGCCTGGCTGCGCCGGACCTATCCGCCGCGGGCCTGCACCCGCTGGCAGTGGTGAAAGGAGGGATAAGATGGTTCTGGCGAACCGGACCAGAGTCCAGAACAGCCGCACCCTGCTGCGGGCCTTCGGGGGCCTGAACGAGGGCTACGGCTGCTCCGAGGCAGAGTACAGTGCGGGGATCAATTTTTCGTCCCGGGATTTCCCGGCGCTGAGCACCCGCAAGCCCCGCCGGAAGCTGCGGACCCTCACCGGCCTGAATGGGATGTACCACCTGAACGGGCTGCTGACTGTCTGCGGGAAAGACCTGGTGTACACTCCGGACGACGGCGGGGAGACCGTGACCTGCACCGATGCGGTGGCCGACAGCAAAAAGGCGCTGGTGGGTCTTGGCACGAAAATTTTGATCTTTCCGGACAAGGTCGCCTTTGATACGGCAGACGGCAGCGTTTCGGCGCTGGGAGCCTGCTGGAAAGCGGAGGGCCAGAGCGTGGAGTTTGCTCCCTGCGATGCGGAGGGCAGGACCTACACGCCCACAGGCGTGGGCCGGGAAGAGCCGGAAAGCCCGGCGGACGGGCAGATCTTCCTGAAGGTGGAGGACGAAGAGCACCCCTGGCGGTACGATGGAACATTGGAAGTGTACAGCGCGGCGTCCGGCAACTGGACGGCGCTGCCGCTGGGCTATTGCCGCATCACGGCGGCCGGTGCACAGGAAAAATTCTGCCAGTGGGACACGGTGACCGTGCAGGGCACGGCGGCAAAGCAGGCCGGACAGTGGGAAGCACTGGACGGGGACTGCGTGGTGTATGCCGTCACGGAGAACAGCCTGTGCGTGCGTGCCGACCCGGCGGGCGACTATTTTTACGGCACATTGGTGCAGGGGACTGATGCGGCCCAGTGGACCAGCCTGGACGGCAGCCAGACCCGCAGCATCGCGGCGGAACAGACCGTGCAGCTGGAACGCCGGGTGCCGGACCTAGACTTCGTGACCGAATGCGACAACCGGGTGTGGGGCTGCAGCAGCCGGGAAAATGTGATCTACGCCTGCAAGCTGGGCGACCCCACCAACTGGTTTTCCTATCGGGGCATTGCGGCGGACAGCTATGCGGTGACGGTGGGCAGCGACGGAGCCTTTACCGGCGCGGCCACCTGCATGGGCTATGCGTTGTTCTTCAAGGAGAACACGCTGCACAAGCTGTGCGGCACAAAGCCCTCGGATTTTCAGCTCACCTCCCTGCGCTGCCGGGGCGTGGCCAAGAATGCGGCCCGCAGCCTGTGCGTGCTGAACGAGACGCTGTATTATCTCTCGCCGGATGGGGTCATGGCATGGGACGGCAGCATCCCCACCAAGGTGTCGGCGGTGTTGGACGCCAGCCGGCTGGCCAACGTGCAGAGCGCTGTGGGCGGTGCGCTGGACGGCCGGTATTATCTGCACATCTCCCGCACGGCCGGGACCCAGGGGCAGACCCGGCTGCTGGTGTATGACACCGAACGCGGGCTCTGGCACGAAGAGGATGTATGCTCCTGCGACATGGCCAGCACCGGCGGCCAGCTGTATCTGTGGGACGGGCAGGCCCTGTGGGCGGCGGATCCCAGCCGGGAGAGCGACTGGCAGAGCACCGAAGGTGTGGAACAGCAGGTGTCGTTTGAGCTGGTGACCGGTGACATCGGGCAGGACGGGGCGGAACAGCGGTATCTGTCGCGGCTGACGCTGCGGCTGGATGCGGCCTGTGCCAGCACGGTGGAGGTAGCGCTGAGCTATGACGGCGGCCCATGGGAGACAGTGGCAAGCCTGACCGCCCGGGAGGCCCGCCGCAGCTATGACCTGCCGCTGGTGCCCCGGCGGCACAGCACCCTGCGGCTGCGCCTGCGGGGCAAAGGGCAGATCACCCTGCGCAGTCTGGCGAAGAATCTGGCCGCGGCCAAAGGCGGCCTTGTGGAAGAACAGGAGGAAGCAACATGGCAAGTGTGAACGGTCTGAACCGGCTGGGTCTGCCGAAGCTGAGCGAAAACATGGACCCGGAGGACGCAAGAGCGCTGCGCAGCTACCTGTACCAGATGCAGGAACAGCTGCAGTATGTACTGACCAATCTGGACGTGGAAAACCTGTCGGAGGAGCTGCGCACCCGGTTGAATTCGTTGTAAAAGAAAGGAGAAGAGCATGGCGACCAAAAAGAAAGAGGAAGAGCTGGCAGCGCCGGAGGCGCAGAGCGGCTATGACACCAGCGGCCTGGAAAACCGACAGCAGGTGGAAGAGGCCATGGCAGGGGCCGGTTACCGCCCCGGCCAGAGCGTGACCAACGCCGCAAACGCGCTGAAGGAGTGGCAGGACAAGCGCCCGGAGGCGTACCAGAGCGGCTACCAGGACCGCATCAATGAGGTGCTGGACCGTCTGCTGGCACGGGAGAATTTTGCCTACAGCTATACGCAGGACCCGCTGTACCGGCAGTACGCCCAGCAGTACACCCAGAACGCCCACAACGCCAGTGCTGATGCCGCTGCACAGGCGGCAGCCCTGACCGGCGGTTACGGCTCCAGCTATGCGGCCAGTGCGGCACAACAGGCCTACCAGCAGCAGATCGGTGCGCTGAACGAGGCCATCCCCAGCCTGTACAGTCTGGCACTGGACACCTACACCAGCGGCGGCGATGAGCTGGTATCGCGGCTGGACCAGCTGAACGCCCAGGAACAGAGTGCGCAGGAACAGTACGACCGGCAGCTCTCAGATTACTACACCCAGCTGCAGCAGAAAGGGGAGGACTACAACAACGCCTACGCGCAGGATTACGGGCAGTATCAGGACTATCTGAGCCGTCTGGATACCCTGCACGGCTACTATACTGCACAGGAACAGGCACAGGCCAGCCGCCGCCAGCAGACCTTCAACGGCATCATGACCGTGCTGGGGGTCATCGGGGATGCGATCCAGCTGGCCATCAGCGGCACCACCGGCATCGGCTCGCTGGCGGGCAGCCTGCTGAACACCGGGTACAACATCGTGTCCGGCACCCGCGCCTACGAGGCCGACCGTGCCGACACGGCATGGAACCAGCAGATGCAGGAAAAGCAGCGGCAGGACAGTCTGACCCAGCAGCGCTATGAGAATGAAGCCAGCGAGCGCGCCTATCAGGATGCGCTGAAGCAGCAGGCCTTCAACAACAGCGTTACCTCGGAAAAGCTGAACATTGCCAAGGGCGAGTGGGCGCTCAAGCAGTCCAATGCGCAGGCAAAGGCCAGCCGTGCGGCGGGCAATGCGGCTGCAAAAAGCAGCGGCAGCGGCAAGGCATCGGGGAGGGCTGCGGGAACGACCGGCGGCACCGCGGGAACGAATGCGCTGAAGGGCAGCAGCGTGGTGCCCTTTACGGCGGCACTGCTGCGCAGCCGTGGCAAGAGTGACACGTCCATTGCCAATGCCCTGCAGAAAGAGGGCTACACCACCAGCGAGATCGCAAAGATCCTGCAGCAGATGAACCAGTAAGAGAAAAAGCGGAGGCGTCCATCATTTGATGGACGCCTCCGCTGCTGTATCTGTGATTTTGGGTTCGAGCCAACTGGGTACCCACACAAAAAAAGTCCGCTGTTAAAAACAGCTGGAGTGTGGGACCCCGGTAGACATTCCGAATGGTTGGGACCCGCGCACTAACAAACAGCCCACTGGGCTGTTTGTTGCCCTGCCTGCGGCAGTGCCGTGCTTTTCGAGTCCCACTGGGCACCCACACAAAAAAATCCGCTGTTAAAAACAGCTGGAGTGTGGGACCCCGATAGACATTCCGAATGGTTGGGACCCGCGGGCTAAGCAACAGCCCACTGGGCTGGTTGCTTACGGTGCTACGCACCGCCGCCCTGTTCTCGTCCCACTGGGCACCCCACCAAAGAAAAAACCCGCCGTTAAAAACAGCTGGAGTGTGGGACCCCGGTAGACATTCCTAATAGTTGGGACCCGCGGGCTAAGCAACAGCCCACTGGGCTGATTGCTTACGGTGCTGCGCACCGCCGCCCTGTTCTCGTCCCACTGGGTGCCCCACCAAAGAAAAAATCCGCTGTTGCAAAGCAACAGCGGATTTTTGGTGGGGTGCCCAGTGGGACTCGAACCCACGGTCTCCAGATCCACAATCTGGCGCGTTAACCGACTACGCTATGGGCACCACATAGATGCGCCCGAAGGGACTCGAACCCCCGGCCCACTGCTTAGAAGGCAGTTGCTCTATCCACCTGAGCTACGGGCGCACGTTGTTATCCCATTGGGTTCCTTTATGGCGGCAGTCGTGTGTCGGCACACGCTGCGAGAAGTATAATACCATACGGAACCCGGTCTGTCAAGAACAATTTGAAAAAAGTTTCGGATTTTTATGCGGCGCAGTTACAGCAGCCACATGCCGACAAAGCCGCAGGCAAACCCGAGGGCGAGCCCGGCGGCCACATCCCGGATATGGTGCACGCCGGTGAGCACCCGCACCACGGCAATGAGCAGGGCGATGACGATCATGCACCAGCCGACAGCCGGGTAAAAATACAGCCACACCGTGGCCAGCACAGCGGCGCTGAGCGCATGCCGGGACGGGAAGGACCGGCCGTGGGTGTCCTTCTGGACCAGCGGGGTGAAACCCGGCTGGTCGTAGGGGCGGGGGCGGTCGAGCCGGGCACGGAGCGCGGTGCCAACCCAGAAGGTGATGCCCGGCACCAGAATGGAACGGGCAATCTCCGACATCAAATCAGGAGCGGCGCTTTGCCGGGTCAGGAACAGCTGCACCAGCCGGACATTGAGCAGGCACAGCAGCACCGGGTAGCAGACAAACGGCACCAGCGGGAGCCAGCGGTCCAGCGCGACCACGAAGCGCCGGGCGGCCGGGTGCGCGTCAAACCACCGGTACAGGGCATGATAGTGTTCTGCGGTCAAAAAAGGTCCCTCCGCATCGGGTCAGAATGAGATCAGAAACAGGTGTCCAGATAGTTTTCCACATCGAAGGGCTCCGGTGTGGAATCTTTGCGCAGGTACAGCGGGTGGTGCGGGTGGCCTTTTTTGCTGCGCTTGCCAAAGGTCACCCAGGGAATGTTCTTTTCCCGGGTCAGGGCCACCATCTCCCGCATGAGGCCGGGCAGGTAATCCCGCTTTTCGATCAGGGTGCCCCAGGCGGCCCACATGGTGGGTTCGGTCTGGGCCAGCACGGCCTGCAGCCAGCGCAGGTTCTCGTCGCACAGGGCGCGGTCCGGCACACGGTCCATGTCGTTGGGGTCGGTGGCACGCTGAGGGTACACGTTGAACATGATCCAGCTGTCAAAATCGTTGGCGTTGGCCAGACGCTCCACACTTTTCAGGGTGGGGTCCAGCGCACCGGGCTGAGCGGTGCTGGGGTTGATGCCGATGCACACCAGCGGGTGCCGACCCACCCGGCCCAGCACATAGCGATAAGGCTGGTATGTATGGGGCTCGTAATACCACAGACCGCCGGGGTATTCGTCGGCTTTCAGCAGGGGAAGTGCGTCGGTGTGCATGGGTGTGCTCCTATCCTTCGATCAATTTCTTTTATCGTACCCGAAATACGGGGAGAAATCAACACTTTTGTGCGACAAAGTCTCCCATAAAACTGATTTTCATGGTATACTGAGCTGAACAGTGCAGCGCAGCTGCACAGCGACCCACCGGAGACGAAAGGAGCAGGTTATGCTGGAAGATTACAAAAACGCGCTGAAGTCCGGACAGCGCGCCTATCGTGCCTGCGTGGCACGCGGCCAGTCGCCCTATCTTGCGGTGCTGGACGATATTCTGGTCAATGTGAACATCGTATCACAGGAGCCGCTGGGTCTGGTGGAGATCCCGGCCGAGAGCATCGTGGGCACCAAGACCAGCGGACGGCACACAGCCTTTGCACCCAATTTCATGCCTCTGCTGGAGGCGGACACCGAGTTTGCCGCCAAGTGGTCCAACCTCTGCGAGGCCCACCTGGAAGAGGGCATCCACACGCCCATCATTGCCTTTGAGTTCATGAACCGGTTCTATGTGCAGGAGGGCAACAAGCGGGTCTCGGTGCTCAAGTATTACGGCGCGGTCAAGATCGCGGGCACGGTCACCCGGCTGATCCCGGAGCGCAACGACAGCCTGGAAAACCGCATCTATTACGAGTTCCTGGACTTCTACCGGCTGTCCAAAGTCAACGATGTGCACTTCAGCAAACCGGGCAGCTATGCCAAGCTGCAGACGCTGGTGTGCAAGGCGTCGGGCGAGAGCTGGACGGACGATGACCGGATGAACTTTGCGGCCTTTTACACCATGTTCTGCCAGCAGTTCCAGCAGCTGGGCGGCGACCGGCTCAACATCACCGCCGGGGATGCCATGCTGGTGTATCTGAGCGTTTACCGCTACTCGGACGCCTGCGACTCCACCCCGGCACAGATGAAGGCAAACATGGAAAAGCTGTGGAACGAGGTGCGGGTGCTCACCGAGCCGCAGGCCGTGCATCTTTCACTGGAGCCGACCCAGAGCACCGGCGAGCCGCTGCTGGCCAAGCTGAACATTTTCAGCTCCCGGCCCAGTGAGCTCAAGGTGGTGTTCCTGCATGAGCACAATGCCGAGAACAGCGCCTGGGTGCGCAACCACGACAAGGGCCGTGCGGCGCTGGAAAAGGAATTTCCGGACCGGCTGTCTGTTACCTGCCGGGAGAATGTGAACCCAGAGGTGGACGCGGAACAGATCCTGGAAGATGTAGCCCACGACAACGCGGATGTGATCTTCACCACCAGTGCCCGGATGCACACGGCCTGCCTGAAGGTGGCGGCCCAGCACCCCAAGACCCGCATCCTGAACTGCTCGCTGAACGCGCCGCATCCGCTGGTGCGCACCTACTATCCCCGCACCTATGAGGTGACCTACCTGCTGGGCCTGCTGGCCGGTGCGCTTACCCGCACCGATCGGGTGGGCTATGTGGCGGCCAACCCGGTGTACGGCATCCCGGCGGCAGTCAACGCCTTTGCGCTGGGCCTCAAGACGGTGCGCCCCTGCGCGCGGGTGCTGCTGCGCTGGGCCTGCCTGCCCGACCCGGCCCACCCGCTGGATTTCTCGGACTGCCCGGACGTGGACATTTTCTATGCCCACAGCAGGAAGGAGCCGGAAGGTACCTACCGGGATTACGGTCTGTGCCGCCGTCGGCCGGACGGCACGCTGGAGCCGCTGGGCCTGCCGGTGTGGAAATGGGAAACTTTCTATATTGAGATCATCCGCTCCATTTTTGACGGCACCTGGAACAACGACAGCAGCGGTGCCCGGGCGGTGAATTACTGGTGGGGCATGCGCAGCGGTGCCGAAGAGATCAACTACAGCGCCGACCTGCCGGCAGGCACTCTGCAGCTGCTGGACCTGATGGAAAAGCTGCTGAGCGAGGATGAACTGCGCATCTTCCATGGCGAGCTGTACGCTGCAGGCCATGTGCTGCATGCACCGGAAAAGCTGATCTATTCGCCCAAGGAGCTCATGGAGATGGACTGGCTGGACGAGTGCGTGGACGGTGCACTGCCGCATTACGACGATCTGGACGTCAAGACCCGGACGCTGGTGGCCATCAACGGCCTGGCGAACCTGAAGAAGCTGGAGTAAGGACCGGACGACCGGTACAAAAAACGGAGCAAACCAGACGTGAAAATACTTGCGATTTCGGATGTGCCCTCCAAAGCCTTGTGGGACTACGGCACCCGGGAACATCTGCAGGGGATCGACCTGATCCTTTCCTGCGGGGACCTGCCAAAGAAGTATCTGGAGTATCTGACCAATTTCACGACCGTGCCCATTTTGTATGTCCACGGCAACCACGACGGAAGCTACCGGGGCGATGAGCCGGGCGGCTGCATCTGTGTGGATGATCAGGTGTTCGTGTGGAACGGGCTGCGCATCATGGGGCTGGGCGGGTGTTTCCGCTACAACCAGGAAGATACCTACCAGTACACCGAGGCGGCCATGCGCCGCCGGGCACGCAAACTCTGGCTGCAGGCGCACAAGGTGGGCGGCATCGACATCCTGCTCACGCATGCCCCGGCCAGCGGCCTGAACGACGGCACCGACCGCGCCCACAAGGGCTTTGCGTGCTTCAATGAGCTGCTGGACGAATACCAGCCTGCCTGGTTCGTGCACGGGCATGTGCACCTGAACTATGACGCAAAGCTGCCCCGGGTGTGCACCTGCGGAAACACCACGGTGATCAATGCCACGGAGCGCTATGTGTTTGAGATCCCGGATCCGGATCCGCTGCAAAAGCGGAAATTCCTCTGGGGCAGCGCAAAGAAATAACAGGGCATCCAGGCAAAAAACAAAACGCTTCTGCAGGAGTTCTGCAGAAGCGTTTTTTGCGTGTTTTGTTTGTGCTCCGTCGTGCGGTGCGCGGCACCCGGAACGCAGAAAAATTACAGGTCCAGTTTGCCGGAGACCTTGTTGATGACGTAGTAGGCAGTGCCCTCTTCCGGCTTGACGTATACCTTGCAGGACTGCACGCCCACCTTGTGGGTGGCGCGGTAGTCGGCCTTGGCACGGTCGATGACATCGGTAATGTTGTACTGTTTGCCGTTCAGTTCCACATACAGCTCCGGAGCCAGCGGCGGACGGCCGCGGCGGGCAGGTGCCTTTGCGGCAGTTTTGCGGGTCTTAGAGTCCGCAGCAGATTCCGTTGCGGGGGAAACTGCAGGAGTCTTTTTCTCAGCCATAATAAAACCTTCTTTCTGGATTCTGAGCACAGCGGTGCGTGAAGGTCCGCCGTGCAGGTTCCGACTTAAACAAATTACTTATATAATAATTTTTTGCGGTTCGTTTGTAAAGCCTTTTTCCAAAAAAATCTCGCAAAACCGGCAGGAAACAGGATCTGCAATGCAAAGAAACGTTCCGGCAGCCGTCCGGGGACCGGAAATTCCGGTTTCCCGGCAGAAATCAGGGATTTCCGATCGGAGACGGTTTTGTACTTCGGAGAGAAACAAATCGGGTAAATGCGGCGTGTGCGGCGTGCAGATTTTACCGGCGGCAAAGCTTTTCGGTCTGTGCGATCACCGGGTCCAGAAGTTCTTCGTCCCAGTCCTCGGAAAAGGCGAACAGGCCCCGGTAAATGGCCAGCTGCACGTCGGCATCCGGGTGCTGTGCGGCCAGGCGGAACACGGCCTGCAGCAGCCGCAGCTTGCGCCGCCGGACGGCGGGCGCTGCACTGCGCAGCCGGGTAAGGTCATAGTCCTTTGTGTTGCCGCAGGGCATGGCGCAGGTGGCACAGTTGGGGGCTACCGCGTGCTTTTCGGCGCGGGTGATGTCCAGCATGCGCTGCAGCGTTTCGGCCGGGGCATCCGGCTGCGCAGCCAGACGCAGCCCGGCGTTGAGCACGGCGTCGGTGTTTTCGGTCTTGGGTTCGCTGGAAGTGGAGCGCGCAAGGCCCACAAGGGCACCCAGCAGGGTGTCCCGCAAGGTGTCTGCCGGGGTGTCCGGCGTGCGGAGATAGTCGGTCATGGCAGTGTCCTTTCAAGTGTAAAAATCTGCAAAGAGTATAGCTCATTTATCCGCGCAATACAAGCCGCAGAAAAAAGCCCCCTCACAGCGGAGGGGGCCGGAAATGAGAAAATCAGAGCAATGCAGGAACTTCTTTTGCCAGCATCTCAGCCAGCTGAGCATGACCTTTGCAGGTCAGGTGCATGAAATCCACCTGGTTGAACGCGCAGTCCTTTGCATCCAGGAAGTGCACGTTCTGGCGCGCGCAGATGATGCGGAACTGCTCGGCCACACCGGCGGATTTCTCCACACAGCCGTCGCCCATGACCGCGTCATGGAACCCGGCCCCGATGGGCGGCGGTGCCACCACCAGAATGTTGGGCTGTTTGGTGCCCCAGCAGTCCACGCTCTTGGCCTTGAGGATCAGGCGCTCCATACCGGCTGCAATGCAGGCGGCGTTGGCACCAAAGCGCTCTTTCACGTCGTTGGTGCCCAGCATGATGATGAGCAGGTCAATGACCTCATGGCTCTTGAGCAGGGAATAGATCACGCTCAGGGCGTCCATGGACTCGTGGATGGGGTCCACGAACACGGTGGTGCGGCCGGAAAGGCCCTCTTCGGTCACCAGATATTCGTCGCCCAGCGCCTTTTGCAGGCGGCAGGTCCAGCGCTCGTCCTCGTTGAAGCGGATGCCGTGGTCGGCACAGTCATTGGGGTCAGCACAATAGCCGTGGGTGTTGGAATCGCCCAGGCAGAGGATATGCGTTTTCATGGGAAATCACTCCTTTTCCATCGTCTGGCGGAAGTAATACACAGCGCCCACCATACCGGCGTCGTTGTGCAGCTGTGCGGCGCGGATCTCCAGCCCCTCGGCAAAGGCGGGCATCACCGATGCCTTTACTTTGGCGGCAATGGGGGCGATGAGCAGCTTCTGCTGGGCGCTCACGCCGCCGCCGATCAGGATCAGCTGCGGGTTGAAGATGTGCACCATGCCGGCAAGGCCCTGCGCGATCTCGTCGGTCCAGGCGTCCAGCAGGGCCAGCACCTCCGGGGCCCCGGCTTCTGCTGCGGCAAAGATGGCACGTCCGTCTGTCCAGGCAGGGTTCTTCTCCTTTGCGGCACGCACAAGGGCAGTGGTGGCGGCGTAGCGCTCCCAGCAGCCGGTGGCCCCACAGGTGCAGGGTACGCCGTCCAGTGCGTGGGTGCGGTAGTGGCCCAGCTCGCCTCCCAGGCCCCGGGCACCTTCCAGCAGGCGGCCGCCGGTCAGGATGCCGCCGCCCACGCCGGTGCCCAGCGTCACACCGATGACGTCGGTATAGCCCTGTGCCCCGCCGACCCATACTTCGCCAAGGGTCATGCAGTTGGCGTCGTTGGCCACCGTGACGGGCAGGCCAAAGTCCTGCTCCAGCGCGGCCTTGATGGGGCTGCCGATGTAGTTGGGGAAATTGCCGCAGGTACCGGCCACGATGCCCTTGCGGCTGTCGATCTGGCCGGTGGCGGACACGCCGATGCCGGAAAGGTTTTCCACCGGGATGGCCTGTGCTGTTAAAAATTCCTTTGCGGCCTTGCGCACGGTGTCCAGCACGGGGGTCTGGTAGCCGTCAAAGTTTACGCTTTGCTCGCCCTTGCACAGCACTTTGCCGGTCTCGTCCACGATGCCCAGCTTGACGGCGGTGCCGCCGATGTCAATGCCAAAATACTGTTTCATGCAGCGTCTCCGTTTACTTGTTCATGGCGTTGATGGCACCGGTGAAGCGGGCCGTGATCTCGGCCGGGCGGGTGATGGCACCGCCCACCACCAGCGCAAAGGCCCCGGCTTCCAGTGCCTTGACGGCCTGCTCCGGGTAGTGGATGTGGCCCTCGGCAATGATCTTGGCCGGGCACTCGGCGGCCAGCTTGTGCACAAACTCAAAGTCGATGTCGTTGATACCCTGGGTCTCGGGGGTGTAGCCCCGCATGGTGGTGCCCACAAAGTCGGCACCGGCTTCGGCGCAGAGCATGGCGTTCTCAAAGTTGTCGCAGTCGGCCATGAGCAGCTGATCCGGGTACTTGGCCTTGATGGCACGGATGAACTCGGCGGAGGTGGAGCCGTCAGGCCGCAGGGCCCCGGTGCCCTGGACTGCCAGGATATCCACACCGCAGGCCACCAGCTCGTCCACTTCCTTCATGGTGACAGTGATGTACATGGGGGTGCCGGGGTAATCCTTTTTGATGATGCCGATGACCGGCAGGTCCACCACCTGCTTGATCTGGGTGATGTCGCGCACGGTGTTGGCACGGATGCCCACGGCACCGCTCATGGCGGCAGCCTTGGCCATCAGGGGCATCACGCCGCCCTCCTTGGTGTACAGCGGTTCGGTCTCCAGTGCCTGACAAGAGACGATCAGACCGCCCTTGATCTGAGCAAACAGTTTTTCCTTATCCATTGTTTCAGCCCTCCATTTTGATTTTGACAACGGCCTTGCGCACATTGGCACAGCCATCCTGTACCAGGCCGGGTTTGTGCAGCTCCGTGGGGAAGAACAGGACGAACCGCCCCTCGCCCAGGGCACCGCTCACAACGCTGGCGCTGTCCTGGAACCCGCAGTCCACGGTATATTCGCCGACTTCCTCGCCGGGCTCATTGGTGTAGCCCCAGCCCTCGCCGCCGGTGATGTCGATCTGCAGGTCGGCATACAATTTGTGATATTCGGGGTGGTAGCCTGCATCCGGGTGCAGGGCGGCGTCCATCACGTTGATGAATACCTCGTCACCGTCCACCTCGGTGCGGCCGTTCGGCAGGGCCGAAAGGTCGTGGGTGAGCAGGTAGTCGATGGCGGTGTCCAGATTGGGATGCAGCCCGTTGTAGCGGGCCAGATGCTCCAGAGTATCGCAGATCATGGTGCATTCCTCCAAAAAAGAAGCGCCCGCCTCCCCTCTGAAAAGAGACGGAGAGGGGGCGCTGTTTGGTTTTACAGTTTTGCGATGGCAGCTTCGATCATGGCCTGTGCTTCGGCCACGATGGGCTCATCCTCCGGGATCAGGCTGGGCATGGGCTCGCGCACGCCGCCCAGTTCCAGACCATACATCCGGCGCAGGATCTCCTTCTGCACGGCGTACAGGTTGCCGTGGGCTTCGCACATCTTGTAGATGATGCGGTCGGCGTCGTACTGGATGGCCTGTGCTTCTTTGATCTCGCCCTTGTTGATGTGGTCGTTCATGGCCAGGTACAGCTCCGGCATCACGGCGTAGGTGCCGCCGATGCCGCCGTCGGCACCGATCACACGGCCGGAAACGAACTGCTCATCGGGGCCGTTGAACACCACGAAGTTGCCCTCGCCGCGGGCGGCGATGCCGGCATCCTTGAACATCTGGATGTCCTGGGTGGGCATGGAGCTGTTCTTCACGGCCACCACGTTGGGGTTCTTCAACATCTCCTTCAGCAGGCTCATGGTCAGGGCTGTGCCAGCCAGCTGGGGGATGTTGTAGATGACGAACTCGGTGTTGGGAGCAGCCGCGGACATATCGTTCCAGTACTTGGCAATGGCGTACTCCGGCAGGTGGAAGTAGATGGGCGGGATGGAAGCGATGGCGTCCACGCCCACGCTCTCGGCATGGCGGGCCAGCTCCACGCTGTCGGCGGTGTTGTTGCAGCCAACATGAGCAATGACGGTGATCTTGCCCTTGGCCTCGCTCATCACGGCTTCCAGAACGGTCTTGCGCTCGTCCACATGCTGGTAGATGCACTCGCCGGAGGAGCCGCCCACATACACGCCCTTGACGCCCTTGGCGATCAGGTGGCGGGTGAGGGCCTTGACGCCCTCCACCGAGATGTTGCCCTCTGCGTCATAGCAGGCGTAAAAGGCAGGGAACACACCCTGATATTTGGTGATATCTTTCATGGGTCAATATCCTTCTTTCTGTAGTATAGAAATAAACGTTATCCTTTGACCGCACCCATTGCGATGCCCTTGGTGAAGTACTTCTGGAAGATGAGGAAGATGATGATGATAGGCACGGCGGCCAGTGCGGCACCGGCCATGATCAGACCGAAGTCGGTGCTGTTCTCGGCCTGCAGCTTTGCAATGCCCAGCGAGATGGTCAGGTTGCTGGTGCTGGACAGCATGATCAACTGCATGAAGTAGTCGTTCCAGCTGTTGATGAAGGTGAAGATGGCCAGTGCGCCGATGCCGGGCTTGACCATGGGCAGCACGATCTTGACGAAGGTGCGTGCCTCGCTGGCACCGTCGATGCGGGCCGCCTCCAGCATTTCGGTGGGGATGCCCTCACTGAACTGCTTCATCAGGAACACGCCGAAGGGCCAGCCCACGATGGGGAAGATGACGGCCCAGATGGTGTTGTACAGGTTCAGGGCGCTCATCTCGCGCAGCAGGGGGATCAGGATGACCTGCTTGGGCAGAGCCATGGCGCACACGATGAGGGTGAACAGCAGCTTGCGGCCCACAAAGCGCTTCTTGGCCAGCGCATAACCGGCCATGGCGGCGGTGATGCAGGTGAAGATCATGGACATGACGGCCATGAACACGGTATTGATCATCCAGCGGATGGCAGCGGGTGCCATGGGACCCACCGAGAAGTAGATGGGCTCACCATCGGCGCTGAACTTGCTGCCGAAGGGCACGGCCAGCTGCCACAGCGGGGCACTCTTGCCGGCAAACAGCTTCTGGTAGTTGGTCAGCACCCACTGGCTGGGCCACCACTCCGGGGTAGTGGCGTTGATGGCGGCACCGGTCTTGAAGGAGCCGGTGATGATCCAGTACAGCGGGAAAGCAAACAGCACAGCCACGATGCTGATGAGGATGATGGCCAGGATCGTGTAGGCACTTGCCTGCTTGAGCTTACTGGGATGACGTTTCAGCGGTTTTTGCTTTTTGGTTGCAGCAGTTGCACTCATTGCTCGGCACCTCCCTTAATTATCCTGGTTGCCCAGCTTGAACTGGACAGCCGACAGGATGGCGATGATGACCGCCAGCACAACGCCCATGGCATTGCCGTAGCCGTAGCGGTACAGCTTGAACGCGGTGTAGTAGATGTAGTACATAATGGTGTCGGTGCTGTGGTTGGGGCCGCCGGAAGTCAACAGCTGGATCAGCGCAAAGCACTGGAAGGAGTTGATGGTGGTGATGACCAGAATGTACAGGGTGGTGGGCATGATGGCGGGCCACTTGATCTTCCAGAAGCACTGGAAATCGGTAGCGCCGTCCACTTCGGCGGCTTCCACGATGGACTGGTCCACGTTGCCCAGGGCCGAAACATACAGCACGATGGGCTGACCCACCGAGGTGGTGAGCAGGATCAGGATGATGCAGCCCAGTGCAAACCGCTCGTCACCCAGCCAGTTGATGTTTTTGTCGATGAGGCCCAGGCTCTTGCCCAGATAGTTGAAGATGCCGTAGTAGTTGTTGTACATCCACTTCCACACCACGGTGACGGCAACGGAGCCGGTGACCACGGGCAGGTAGAACACGCAGCGGAAAAGGCTGGTGGCCCACTCCGGCAGGTCTACGATGGCCGAGGAGACCCACAGCGAAAAGACGCAGGTCACGGGCACCGAGACGATCACGATGATGAAGGTGTTCTTCAGAGCACCCAGGAAGATGGGGTCGGTAAACAGTTCTTTGTAGTTTGCCAGACCTACAAACACGTCGGCACGGTTCATGGTGGAATCAAAGAAGCTGGTCACCACGCAGAGGATCATGGGGTAGATGACGAAGCCCAGGAAGAAGATCAGGCTGGGCAGCAGGAAGCAGTAGGAGGCGAATGTTTCACGCCGGACCAGGGCGCTGCTGCGCTTTGGCTCCTTGATCGCTGTTTTTGCAGCCAAGAAAATCACCAATCCTTTCGGTTACAGCGTTTTTTTTACAAACAAAGCCCCTCCCTCGCCGGGATCTTCGAGGAAGGGGCTCGTTCAGTTCAGATAATGGAAATTCGGGGTGCCGGGTGCTTATGCCTCAGCGGCTGCGGCAGCGTTGGCGTTCTCCACGAAGGTGGCAACAGCAGTCTCGACGGCCTCGCCGGTGCCCACACGCTGCAGCATGTTCCACCATTCGGTACGGGCAGTTGCCCAGCCCGGGGTGATCTGGTAGTAGTCGCCCAGGTAGTTCATGAACTTGCTGTACTCGCTCATGATGTCGTTGCCGGCGTAGATGTCGCCCACGCTGGAACGGACCGGGAAGTAGGTGGAAGCCAGAACGCTTGCGCCCACCTGATCGGGGTCGGCAGCGATGAAGTCGATGAAGGTCTTGGCAGCCTCGATCTTGGAAGCATCGCCGTTGTCAAAGATGCCGAAGCCCCAGATACCGCCGCACAGCTTCGGGTCGCCGCTGGCGGTGGGGAATGCCATGGGCATGATCTCGTCACCGTCGTTGGTCAGGCCGGCGTCGTTGTTGTCGGTGTTCAGCTGCTGAGCGATGTTCCAGCAGAAAGCCATCTGCAGAGTGCCGTTGCGGAACAGGGTGATCTCGTCGCCGCCCACGATGGAAGCGTCGAAGTTGATGCCGTTGGTATCGTACAGGGTCTGGATGGCCTTGATGTTCTCGGCAGAATCCGCGGTGTACTTGGTGTGGGCTGCATCGGTGAAGGTGCCGCCGTACATGTTGTTGATGATGGCGCGGGTGCCCTGGTCGCCGCCCTGGCCGCCGCAGTAGACAGCTGCCACGTTCTCGTAGCCACCGTTGTACAGAGCGTCCACGGTGTTCAGGAAGTCCTCGGTGCTCCAGGTGTGGGTGTCGGTGTTGATGTACTTGTCAGCGCCCACTTCCTTGACCTTGGTCATGTTCACGGCCATGCAGTGTGCGGTCATGCACAGGGGGTACTCGTAGTAGTCACCGGCGTCGTTCTTGCAGGCGGACTCCACAGACTCGTAGATGTCCTTCTTGGCGTCGTCGGTCCACAGGTCGTTCAGCGGAGCCATAACGCCCTTGGCACCCCAGTTGGCGACCAGACGCTCGGGACCTTCCATGATCAGGTCGGGTGCGCTGCCGCCCTCGATGGCGGTGTTGACCTGGTCATCGCCGTTGGTGTAGTCCAGATACTCCACGGTGACCTTGATGTCGGGGTACTTGGCATTGAAGCTGGAGATCAGCTCCTGCACGGTCTCATCCTTGCCCCAGCCGCCGATGGGGTAGGTCCACAGCTTGATGCTTGCACCGGAGCTGGCGGTGCCGGAAGCGGCAGCAGAGCTGGCTGCGCTGGAGGCGGGAGCAGTGCTGGAAGAAGAACCGCCGCAAGCGGCCAGTGCACCGGCAGCGCCCAGCATACCGGCAGCCTTCAGGAACGAACGGCGGGAAATGCAGTTTTTCATGATAGTTTCTCCTTGCTCTCATCAATTCACGTTGTGGCAGCGGCTTGTGCGGGCGGCTGCCTTTGATGGTCCCATTATAGAAAAATATTTTCATTTTGTCCATACTTCCTTTTCCTAAATTTTTCATTTTGGAACTGTGCAGGTTGTACAAGATTGTGGGATATCAGAAAAAACACAAAAGAAAAGTGAAAATTGCTCGTTGAAAAAGTTACAAAACGGTACAAAATCGGAAAAATGAATGAAAAGGCTTTTCGGCCTGAAAATCTGGAAAAGAAAGAAATTTTCAGAAAATGGGCCGTTTTTCCTCACTTTCTGTGCCGTCTGCACAGAAACCGGACCAAAAATGTGGGCAATGCGCCTCTTGCACACCCGGTTTGTTTCTTTTATACTTTTTGATGTAAGAAGGTGTAGGAGATAAGTCGGCGGCTGCCCTTTGTGCAGCGGTCGGGTAAGGAGAAGGAAATGTCTACAAATTTTTGGGAGCTGCTGCAGCAGCACCAGAATGACCTGACAAAATCGGGTCACATGGTGGCCGACTATCTGGTGCAGCACGCAGCAGAGGCACAGTATCTGTCCATCTCATCCCTGGCAAGGGAATGCAAGGTGGCAGAGGCTACGGTGTTCCGGTTCTGCCGGGCGCTGGGGTTTGAAGGCTATCATGAAATGCGCATTGCACTGGCACAGGCCAATGCCACCGGCGCACTGGTCAACCAGCGTGCGCCGGAGCCGGACGCCGACACGGCCACCCTGTGTGAGCACGCCGGTGCGCTGTTCATGACAGCCATCAATGGCACACAGAATGCCCTCTCACCGGAGGCGGTGGACAAGGCTGTGGCCCTGCTGCACAGCGCACGGCAGGTGTTCTGCCTGGGGCAGGGCGGCAGCATGCTGGTGGCCAACGACATCTGCGCCCGGTTTGCAGGCATCACCAACAAGTTCCGCACGGCGGGCGACAGCCACATGCAGGTGATGGCAGCCAGCCTGATGACGGAAGAGGATGTCGTGTTGTTCGTGTCCTACTCCGGTGCCACGCGGGATATGATCGAGACGCTGCGCACCGCCAAAGCCGCCGGGGCAAAGATCATCCTCATCACCCACTACGAGGACTCGCCGGGCGCAAAGCTGGCCGACATCGTGCTGCTGTGCGGCGCGCAGGAAAACCCGCTGGACTCCGGCAGCATCCCCATCAAGGTGGCGGTGCTGTATGTGGCAGAGGTGCTTCTGCTGCGTTATATGCTGGATGACCAGCAGCAGACCAACGAGGCACAGGACCGCACCACCGAGGCCTTGGCCGTGAAGATGCTGTAATTTTTTTGATCGAAAACACAGATGCCGCTCTGCGGCCGGGCATTCCGGCAGCCGGGCGGCGTTTTTTTGCAGCTGCACAGAAACAGAAAACAGACGTTCCGGAGCAATTTTTCTAAAAATGCAATCTTTTTGCAAATTGGGCTTGCAATCGGGCAGGATATCGTGTATAATCATCCCTGCACGAAAATGCAAACTGATTGCAATTTACTAAAATGAAGAAACCCGCTGTGGTTTTTGGGAGCGATATTTATGGAACTGTTTCTGGATGTTCTGGGCGAATCTCTGGTGGACACCGCCAAGATGCTGCCCTTTCTGTTTCTGGCCTATCTGCTGATCGAATACATCGAGCACCGCCACGGCGAGCGCATCGAAGCGCTGCTGGCCGGCGGCGGGCGCTGGGGCGCAGTGCCCGGTGCCCTGCTGGGCTGTGTGCCGCAGTGCGGCTTCTCGGCCATTGCGTCCAACTTCTATGCGTCCCGCGTCATTACGCTGGGCACCCTGATGGCCGTGTATCTGGCCACCAGCGATGAAGCCATCCCGCTGCTGGTGTCCATGCCGGCCTACTGGGACAAGCTGGTCGTGTTGATGGTCATCAAGGTGGTGTACGCTGTCATCGTTGGTTTCGTGCTGGACTTTGTGCTGCGCGGCATCCTGCCCAAGGGGCTGCGGGGCGGCTACACCGGCCATGCCGACGAGGTGGACTGCCACGAGGAGCACAACGATGAAGAGGGCAACGAGCGCCCCATCTGGCAGGCGGCTCTGCGCCACACGCTGGAGATCTTCGTGTTCATCTTTGCATTCAGTCTGGTGTTCGGCCTCATCGTGGAAGGCGTGGGTGAGGACGTGTTTGCCGACCTGCTGGGCAGTATGGGCTTCTTCCAGCCGGTGGTGGCGGCCCTGGTGGGCCTGATCCCCAACTGCGCCGCCAGCGTGTTGCTCACCCAGCTGTATGTGGAGGGTGCTCTGCGCTTTTCCAGCCTGGTGGCCGGTCTGTGCACCGGTGCCGGTGTAGGCCTGGCCGTGCTGTGGCGTGCCAACCCCTCCTGGAAGCAGAACCTGTTCATCACCGGCCTCACCTGGGCCGCCGGTGCCTTTGTGGGCGTGGCCATGCAGGTGATCGTGGCGATCTTTGCCTGATCCGGACGAAAAAAGCTCCGTTCCCTTTGCGGGGAACGGAGCTTTTTGTTTGCGGTTGGAGCTGTTACAGGGTGACGTCCTTGGACTTGGACAGCTTCATGAAGAGCAGCAGCGAGACCACCGTTGTCAGCGACAGGATGGTGGCCAGTGCTGCGGCGATGCCGTCGTTGCCGCGGGACACATAGGTGTAAATGGCCAGCGTCAAAGTCTGGGTGCGCACGGTGTACAGGCAGATGGCGGTGGACAGCTCGGTGATGATGGTCACCCAGCTCAGGATGGCACCGGAAATGATGCCGTTTGCCATCATGGGCACCGTGATCTGGAAGAAGGTCTTGGCCTTGGAGGAACCCAGCGAGATGGCGGCTTCCTCCACCGTGATGGGGATCTGCTGCAGGGTGGCCACCGAACTGCGGATCGTGTAGGGCAGGCGGCGGATCACCAGTGCGATGACCATGATGATCATGGTACCGGTCAGGATCAGCGGCTTGCGGTTGAAGGCCATGATCAGGGCAATGCCCACCACGCTGCCGGGGATGATGTAGGGCAGCATGCTGATCACGTCGATCACGTTGTTCACGGTGTTCTTGCGGCGGATGACCAGGTAGGCCACCAGCACAGCCAGCAGGATGATGAGCACCAGTGCGGCAATGCCGATGACGAAGGTATTCTTGATGGCGCTGCCGGCCACCTTCATGGCAGAGCGGTAGCTGTCCAGCGAGTAACCGGGCACAAAGGCCTTGCCGGAGGTCTTGCGGAAGGACTCGTAGAAGATGTACACCTGCGGCAGGAAGGCGATGCCCACCACCAGATAGGTGAACAGATGAATGAGCACATTCAGCAGGCCGTGGGCCTTTTTGCGCTCCACCGGATGCAGGGCATTCATGGTGAAGGAGAACTTGTTGGAGGACCACTTCTGCACCAGGAACACTACGGTGGTGATGACGATGGCGATTACCGAGGTGGCGCAGGCAAAGCCGTAGTCACCGCCGGTGGTCTCCGAGAAGAAGGCGTTGTAGATCTCCACAGGGAAGGTGCGGTAGCCCTGACCGATCAGCAGCGGGGTGCCAAAGTCGGCAAAGGCGCGCATGAACACCAGCAGCATGGCGGCCAGGATGGTGGGCATGCACAGCGGCACGATCACGGTCAGAAAACGCTTGATGCCCTTGCAGCCCATGCTCTCGGCGGCTTCCAGCAGGGAATTGTCGATGTTCTTCATGGCACCTGAAACGTACAGGAACACCAGCGGGAACAGCTGCAGCGAAAGCACCAGCAGGATGCCGTTGAAGCCGTAGATGCTCGGCAGGGTGATGCCCAGCACCGACTTGATGGTCTTGCGGATGATGCCGGAGTTGCCCAGCATCAGGATCCAAGAATAGGCACCGATGAAGGGGGCGGACATGCTGCACAGGATGATGATGATCTGCAGAAGGCCCTTGCCCTTGATCTCATACATATTGTACAGATACGCCAGCGGCACGCCGATGATCAGCGTGATGATGGTGACAGCGATGGACACCTTGAAGGAGTTCCACAGAGTGATCAGGTAATAGGATTTGCCAAAGAACTTCTGGAAATACTCCATCGTGAAAGCGCCGTCGGTGGTCACCACGGACTGGCGCAGCAGGTTGAGCATGGGGTACAGCAGAAACACCGCATAGCACAGCAGGATCACAAAGGACAAAACCGTCCACATGTCCAGCTTTTTGGTCTTTTTCATGGTACTGCCTCCTGCCCGTTAAACGGCGTTGTCGTTGCGGACACCTTCCAGCAGGTTCTGCTTGCCTTCCGCGTCAAACACGTTGATCTTCTCGGTCTTGACGCCGAGACGGACGACCGTGCCATCCGGGATGATGCTGTCGATCTGGGATTCCTGAATGATCTCGATCTTGTCACCGTCATCGGTGTGGGCAAAGTAGTGGGTATTCAGGCCCAGGAACACGCTGCTGTCCACGGTAGCCTTCAGGCCGGTAGCGTCGGTGGAGGCGTCCAGAATGAACTCCTCCGGGCGCACCGAGATCTTGACGGGCTGGTTTTTGCACTCCTCGGCACGCACATTGTCCAGCGTGATCGAAGCACCGGCATGGAAGTGCAGCACGGGCTTGCCGTTTTCCATGCGCAGCTCACCGTCCAGCACATTGGAACGGCCGATGAAGGTGGCAACGAACAGGTTGGCCGGGCGTTGGTAGATGTCCTTGGGGGTGCCCACCTGCTGGATGTCGCCCTTGTTCATGACCGCGATGCGGTCCGAAACGGCCATGGCTTCTTCCTGGTCGTGGGTGACGTACACATTGGTGATGCCCACCGTGTGCTGGATCTCCTTGATGACGGTGCGCATCTCCACGCGCAGCTTGGCGTCCAGGTTGGACAGGGGCTCGTCCATCAGCAGCACATCCGGCTTGATCACCAGGGCGCGGGCCAGTGCCACGCGCTGCTGCTGGCCGCCGGACAGCCGGTCGGGCATACGGTCGGCATACTCGCTGATGTGCATCAGCTTCATGAACTCGTTGGTCTCCTTCTGGATGGTCTCCTTGGATTCCTTGCGGTTCTTCAGACCAAAGGCAACATTGTCCCGCACGGTCATGTGGGGGAAGATGGCGTAGTTCTGGAACACCATGCCGATGTTGCGCTTGGAGGGGTCGATGTCGTTGATGCGCTTGTCGTTGAAGTAGAAGTCGCCGCCTTCAATGCTGTTGAAGCCTGCGATCATACGCAGAAGTGTCGTTTTTCCGCAGCCGGAGGGGCCGAGAAGGGTGAAGAACTCGCCTTCTTTGATGTTCAACGACAGATCTGAGATGATCGTATTGTCGCCGTATTTCTTCACGGCGTCCTTGATGCGAATACAAACACTCATAATGATCGTCCTTACTTTTTGTTTTTCAGCGGAGAGATGCTTACTTGGTCAGCAGGTTGGTCCACTTCTCCAGCATCTCGGTCTGCAGCTCTGCCACAGCAGCCTGATCCTCGTACACCACGTTGATCTCCTCAAAAGGCTTCATCTCGGGGCAGTCCTGTGCGATGGAGGTCATGGTGCCGCGGATGGTGGTCTTGGACAGGGCAGTCTGGGCTTCCTCGCTCAGCACATAGTCGACGAACAGCTTGGCGTTGTCCATGTTGGGGGCATTCTTCACGATGGCGACACCGGCGGGCAGCCACACGGCACCCTCTTCGGGGTACACCAGCGACAGGTCGGCGTCGGGGTTGTCCTTGTTGTCGATGATGGCCTGCACAACGGGGTCCTCGTAGGAAACGCCCACGGCATACTCACCGGCGATGACATTCTTGTACACCTGAGAGGAGCTGGACAGCACGATGCCGTCGATGTTGTCAATGAACTTTGCAATGTAATCCCATGCGGCATCGCTCATGTAGCGGTCGGCCGGGGTGTCGCCCTCGCCCATATCCAGCAGCATGTTGGTCAGCTCGGCAAAGGCGCTGGAAGAAGCGGTGGGGTCGCCCATGGCAATCTTGCCCTTCAGCTCCGGCTGCAGCAGGTCGGCGTAGCCCTTGACCTCAACGCCCAGCTCTTTCAGCAGGGTATTGTTCAGGATGAAGCAGCCGCTGCCGGACAGGTTGCAGTAGGTCACGTTGCCGTCGGTGTTGTTGCGGTAGTTCTCGTCCAGGTTGGCCTCGTTGGGCGAAACATACGACTCCCACAGGTCAGGGTGCTGCTTGTAGAAGTTGAAGTTGATGGCACCCCAGTCGATATCGGCCTGCGGGTTCTCTTTTTCGGCCTCGATACGGGCCAGCACGTCGCCGGTGCCCATGGACTGCAGCTCCACCTCGATGTTGGGGTACTTGACCATAAAGCCGTTGGTCAGGGTGCAGTCGATCTGGGTGTCCGAGTTGGGCGAGTAGATGACCAGCTTGCCGCTGGCTTCTGCTGCGGAAGCAGCACCGGTGGACGCTGCAGCACTGGTGGAGGCTGCGGTGGAGGTAGAAGAAGAGCTGCCGCCGCAAGCGGTCATGGCAGCGGCGGTGCCCAGAACGGCAGCGCCCTTCAGGAAATTACGCCGAGAAATCTTTTTCATGGTATTGTCCCTCCTGTAGAGATTTAAAATCATCGGTGCGTGAAAACTTGACGCAGAATTCACAAACACCGTACAAACCTACTCGTAGTATAAACAATTCCCAAAGTTGGCGCAAGCGAAAGAATACCCAAAGATTTTCGGAAATATTTGGTTGGTTTGTCTGAAAGTTTTTGATAACATTTTGTAATCTTTAACAAAATACCGGGAAATGAGGTGGTCCCGGGATCTGTTCATTCTGGCGATCCCGGCGGTAATTTGCCAATCTGTAAAACAAAACCCGGGCAGGAACGGCACACGGGGCGGTTCCTGCCCGGGGAAAAATGATTTTGGAGATCAGCCGTCGGTGGAGGCGCGCTCCACCAGGTTGGTGGGGATGTAGATCTCGGTCTCGGCGGGGGGCTCGCCGCGCATCATCTGCAAGATCAGCTCACAGCTTTTCTGTGCGATGCTCTGGGGGTTGCGCTCAATGGAAGTGAGAGGCGGGTCGGTGAGCAGGGAATACAGGGTACTGTCGAAGGAAACAATTTTTACATCCTGCGGCACCCGCAGCCCGGCCCGCTTGAGGGCATACAGGGTGCCCAGAGCGGCCGGTTCACTGGAAGCGATGATGCCGTCCAGCGGCAGGCCCTTCTGCACAAAGTCATACACCATCACTTCCGTTTCGATGGGAGTGGGGTCGATGCCGGGGCGGCGCATGCTATAATTTTCATCCGCCGGGATGCCGTGGGCTTCCAGGGCCTGCCGGTAGCCTTTGTCGCGGTCGAACCGGGTGTAGGCGGAGTGGTGGCTGGAAATGAACAGGATGTGGCGGCAGCCTTTCCGGATCAGCAGCTCCGTGGCGTTAAAAGCAGCGGCCCGGTCATCGTTGCCCACCCAGGGCACCACCCGGTCCACCACGGGGCGGCGGTCGATGCAGACGATGGGCACGCCCCGGTCCAGAATGTCCGACGGGATCTCGTTCAGGTCGCTGATGCACAGGATGCCGTCCACGCATTTGCCGATGAGGGTGCGGAAATAATCCCGCTCCTTGTCGGCGTCGGTACCGCTGTTGCAGATGAACACCGAATAATTGCGCTGGAACAGCTCTGTTTCAATGGAGTAGGCCAGCTGCGAGAAAAAAGCGTTGGTCACGTTGGGCACGATGAGCCCTACCGTGTGGGAGCGGGCCTCCCGCAGGCTCTTGGCCGACATGTTGGAGATGTAGCCGCAGGAGTTCACCACCGCCAGCACGCGCTTTTCGGTGGTGGCGGAGTATTTGCCCTTTTTGTTCAGGACGCGGGAAACCGTGGCCACGCTCACACCTGCGATCTCGGCAATATCCCGGATGGACGGAGGATTGCTTGTGTCAGACATACAGACTTGCTCCTTTTATAAAAGGAAATGAAATGCCCCAAAAAGAGGGGCTGCTGCATCCATTATACAGCAATCAACGGAAAATGCAAGCAAAAGGGTAAACGTTTACATGACTTTTTTAAAACCTATTGACAAGGCTTTCGGCCTGTGCTATCTTTAGGACGAGGAAAACGATTACCTGCCTGACAGGAAAGGATCTGCAAAATGGAAAAGCTGCTCTGCCCCAGTATGATGTGCGCGGACTACGGCCGCCTGGCCGAGGAGATCAAGGCGCTGGACGAAGCCGGTGTGGACATCTTCCACTGTGACATCATGGACAGCACCTTTGTGCCCAACATCACCATGGGTCTGATGGACCTCAAGACCATCCGCAAGTACACCAAAAAGCCGGTGGACGTGCACCTGATGATCGAGAACCCCGGCGAGAAGGTGGACTGGTTCCTGGATGCCGGTGCCGACATCGTGTACATCCACCCCGAGAGTGAGCGCTATGTGGTCAAGACGCTGGCGCACATCAAGAGCCGCGGCGCCGCAGCCGGCATTGCCATCAACCCGGACACCAGCCTGGCCACCGTGGAAGAGATGCTGAATCTCTGCGACTACGTCATGGTCATGACCGTCAACCCCGGGTTCGCTGGCCAGAAGTTCATCCAGTTCACCAAGAACAAGGTGCGTGCGCTGGCAGAGCTGAAGGAAAAGTACAGCTTCAAGCTGATGATCGACGGTTCCTGCAGCCCGGCGGTCATCGAGGAGCTGTCCGCCATGGGTGCCGACGGCTTCATCCTGGGCACCAGCGCCCTGTTCGGCAAGGGCCGTCCGTATGCAGAGATCATTCCGGAGCTGAAGGGAGAAAAGGCATGAGCAACGTCGTGCGTTTGATCAGCGCTTCCAAGAGCGACTTTGAAACGATGACCCCGATGGACCTCAAGGAGTCCATCTATAAGTCCGAGGGCCGTGTCATCATGGGCCAGCACCTGCTGTTTGCGGGCGCAGGCCTGGTGCGCGGCGTGACCAACAGTGAGCTGATGTTCGCTTTCGGCTCCGACATGGTGCTGCTGAACACCATCGACCTGGACAACTGGGACAACAACCCCGGTCTGCAGGGCCTGACCTATCAGGAGCTCAAGGCCCGCTGCGGCCAGCGCCCCATCGGCGTGTATCTGGGCTGCCCCAAGGCTGGCAGCGAGGACGGCGGCAAGAAGGCGCTGTACCGCCGCGAAGGTATGCTGTGCACCCCGGAACATGTGCAGAAGTGCGTGGACATGGGCGTGGACTTTGTCATCCTGGGCGGCAACCCCGGCAGCGGCACCTCCATCACGGACGTGGTGGCCTGCACCAAGTGGGTCAAGGAAAAGTACGGCGACAAGCTGTTCGTCTTTGCAGGCAAGTGGGAGGACGGCATCAACGAAAAGGTGCTGGGCGACCCGCTGGCCCAGTACGATGCCAAGGACATCATCCGACAGTTGATCGACGCCGGTGCTGACTGCATCGACCTGCCCGCATCGGGCAGCCGCAACGGCATCAGCGTGCACATGATCCAGGAGCTGGTGCAGTATGTGCACCGCTACAAGCCCGGCACCCTGGCCATGACCTTCCTGAACAGCTCGGTGGAGGGCGCTGACCCCGACACCGTGCGTCTGATCGCCCTGAAGATGAAGGAGACCGGCGCGGATGTGCACGCCATTGGTGACGGCGGCTTTGCCGGCTGCACCAGCCCGGAGAACATCCACCAGCTGTCGGTGTCCATCAAGGGCCGCCCGTACACCTATTTCCGAATGGCAAGCACCAACATCTGATCCGCAAACAACGGCGTGCCGCTGCACCCTGCGGCGGTGTGCCTCTGTTTAAAAAATAAGGAGTGTGTCTGTATGAAACTGGCAATTGGCAACGACCACGTCGCAGTGGAAATGAAGAAAGAAATCAAGAAGTATCTGGAGGACAAGGGCATCGAGGTCATCGACGTCGGTACCAACAGCACCGAGAGCTTCAACTACCCCATCAGCGGCTACAAGGTGGGCAAGATGGTCGCCTCCGGCGAAGTGGACGGCGGTGTGCTGATCTGCGGCACCGGTGTGGGCATCAGCCTGGCCGCCAACAAGGTCAAGGGCGTGCGTGCCTGCGTGTGCAGCGAGCCATATTCTGCCCGCCTGAGCAAGCAGCACAACAACTCCAACATCATCGCCTTCGGTGCCCGCGTCATCGGCGTGGAGATGGCCAAGATGATCGTGGACGAGTGGGTGAACGCCAAGTATGAGGGCGGCCGCCATCAGGTGCGCGTGGACATGCTGGCTGAGATCGAGCAGACCCAGGGCCTGAAGGCTGTGGACGAGCAGGGTCAGTGAGCATGAACACGGAACTGGAGGCACTGCCTGCAGCCCAGGCCATCGGCCTTGCCGTGTATGGCGGCATGCCGTTCCAGGCAGGCCCCTGCCGCGGCCACAATCATGTGCTGAACGGCATCGAGTACCACAGCGCAACGGCGACGCGCTGCGCGACGGGCCCAAGGGCATCCTGAAAAAACGCAACAAGTGGTTCGTGGCACACCCGGAGAACACGGCCAAAGTCGCCGCAGGCGATTACCCCGGCCTGCTGGGTGCCATGCGCGAGATCAAATAAGCGATCCTTCATTCTGCAAACCGGAAGTACACTGCGATCCGCAGTGCGCTTCCGGTTTTTTCTATGTGCTGAAAAACTCCCTCAGTCAAAGCCTGTCGGCTTTGCCAGCTCCCTCAAGGAGGGAGCCTTGGGGTGGTGCGGCCTTGTTTCTGGTACAAAAAAGGCCCCCTCATAGAGGGGGCTGGCATCGCGCAGCGATGACGGGAGGAGTTTTGTGTGCAGGCTCACACCCACTCCCCGTTGAACACATAGTCGCCGGGAGCGGCATAGCTGGTCAAGGCTGAGAGCACGCCGCCCAGCACACCGTTCTCGTAGCCGATGCACTCCTTTGTCAGGCCGGTGACGCCATTGCGTGTTTCGTGCCAGCGGATGATGGAATCGTAATATTCATCGGTCGGGTCTCCTTTATATTATATAGCGGGTCATATAGCGGGGCTTCACAGGCGGCCGTCTGCCACGGCACGCCGGTGTTCGGCCAGGGTCAGCTGCCGCAGCACCTGCAGGCAGGGGCGGGTGTCGTCCTTGCGGGTGAACAGGCAGGTGGGTGCCGGCGGAAAGGGGAAGCTCAGCGGGTGGAACCACTCGGGCGGGTAGCCGTGGCTCCGCACCGGGCTCAGGAACAGGCATTTTCCGGCCAGCATCCGGACGTATTCCTTTTCAAAGTCGGGCACCATGAGCCACCGCAGGGGAATGTCCTCCATGCAGCGCCGCACCATGGACACGAATACGGCATCGCAGCTTTCAAAGCAGATGGTCTGCCCGGCCAGCTGGTCGGGGGTCAGGGTGCCGCAGGCACTCAGCGGGCTGCCGGGGCTTGCCAGCAGATGGCATTTGGTATCGAACAGGGGCAGGCAGTCGATGGCGTCGCTCACCGGTTCCAGCAGTATCTGGATCAGGGCGTCCACGCCGCTCTGCAGAACCTCTTCCGGGGAGGTACAGGAGGTATCGGTGCGCACCTCCAGGTCACAGTCCGGCAGCTCCTGGCTCAGCGCCATCAGCAGATCGTGGTACACAAGATCCCGCGACGCCATGGTCAGCGGCACCTGCAGCACCAGCTTTTCGCGCCGGGCGGGCCCGGCGGCCAGTGCATGCTGGAACGCCTGATAGCTCTGCCGGACGTTCTGGGCAAAGGCGGCAAACAGCTGCCCGGCTTCGGTGGGCTCCACCCGGCAGGTGGTGCGGGTGAACAACGGAGTGCCCAGTTCTTCTTCCAGTGTGCGGATCTGGTAGCTCAGGGTGGGCTGGGTGAGAAACAGCTGCCGCGCGGCAGCCGAAAAATTCAGTGTTTCATAAAGAGCCAGAAAACAGCGGATCTGACGGTCGGTCATGCAAAGCGGGCCTCCTTTCCGGCATTTCCTTCATTGTAACAAAACCGCTGGGGAAGGTCAATAAACTTATAGAAAAAATACATAACTGAAAACCGGAAATTGAATTTCTCTTTTGGTGAAAATTTCACTATAATAATATCGTCAAAAAAAGCGTCAAACTGCGCAAGGCAGAAACGCTTTGGAAGAAAAAGAAGAAAGAAACAGAAAGGGTTCCGCACTATGAACAAGATCTCGCGCAGAAACTTCATCCGTGCATCGGCTCTCAGCGCTCTGGGCGCTGCCGCTGCAGGCGCACTGTCCGGCTGCTCCAACAACGCAGCCAGCAGCGCCGCCGCTTCCTCCGTGGCAAGCTCTGCCGCTGCCTCCGAGCAGCCCGCAGCCGCTGCTTCCGCCATCACCTGGGATGACATCTTTGCCACCAGCTACTCGCAGGCTAACCGCGGCTCCAACCCGGACGCCAAGGCTCCTGAGACCCCGGAAGAGTACATCGAGCAGAAGGGCAACGGCGACATCATGGGCTCCATGATGGTCGGTATGGTCGATTCCCTGAACATCCCGGAAGAGCAGTTCATGAACAACAAGCCCGCCTGGCTGGGCGATGAGCCCCAGCTGGCCGACAAGGTCGAGTACACCAAGGACTGCGAAGTTCTGGTCATCGGTTCCGGTCAGGCCGGTACTGCCGCCGCCCTGCGCTGCGCTGAAGAGGGCCTGAACACCATCTGCTGCGAAGTGCAGACCTGGGAAGAGTACGACAACTATGCCTGCGACCTGACCACCTACAACTCCAAGTTCTTCCTGGACAAGGGTGCCGAGAAGTACGACCCCATGGACATCTTCACCGAGTACATGGTCAAGGCTCTGGGCCACGCCAACCAGAAGATCGTCAAGGACTACGCCACCCGCTCCGGCGAGGCACTGGACTGGATGCTGGCTGAGCTGGACCCCGACTATGTTGCCAAGTACGCACACGCCGTGAACTACAAGGGCAACAAGCACTTCCAGAACCCCTGCAGCCACAGCTACTACTACGTCGGCATGACCCAGTGGCGTGATACCGGCACCGAGACCAACACCAACAACAATATGTGGCCGTACACCGTCCGTCTGCTGCAGCAGAAGGCTGTGGAGAAGGGCTGCGAGTACATCTACGGCGCACAGGGTCTGACCCTGGTGCACGAGAACGGCAAGGTCACCGGTGCCATCTTCACCGACATCGACGGCAAGTACTTCCAGGTCAATGCCGATGCTGTCATCGTGGCAGCCGGCGACTTCGGCGGCAACCCGGACATGCGTCTGGACCTGTGCGACACCCTGCGCAACCTGGCATGGTCCTACGGCAAGGACCGCACCGACGTGAACAACATTTCTTCCATGGGCCGTGACGGTTCCGGCATCCGCATGATGCTGTGGGCAGGCGCTACCATGGAGGCAGGCCCCCGTGCAGGTCAGGCAGCCGGCATCAACAGCCGCCCGTCCTTCCCCTTCGGCGGCATCTGGCCCATCTTCGGCAATGACGGCAAGCGTTTCTTCAACGAGACCATCACCCGCCACGGCTCCGTGGGCTACCTGGATATGATGCCGGAAGGCCAGAAGATGGTCTGCGTCACCGACTCCAACTGGGATGCTTACTGCGAGTATCAGGCATACGACCATCAGGCCATGGACCGCAGCAACGACTACATGCTGGAAAAGGTCCGCAAGGATATGGCCAACTACAAGACCGGCCCCGACGGCTTCTCCGTGCAGGCCTTTGCCCGCTACGGCAACGACCCCACCACCCTGTATGCTGCCGACACGCTGGAAGAGCTGGCCGACATCATGGGCTATGAGGGCGACGCAAAGCAGGGCTTCCTGGACGAGGTCAAGCACTGGAACGAGATGTGCGATGCCGGTTACGACTCCGACTGGGGCGCAGACGCATCCATGATGCACTTCAAGATCCAGGATCCTCCGTTCTTTGCAGCTTCCTCCGTCACCGGCGGCAACCCCTCCGGCGGCCTGTGCCAGCACGCTGCAGTCTGCACCGATGGTGAGTACCGCGTCCTGACCGGTGCCAAGGCTCCCATCCCCGGCCTGTACGCTGTCGGCAACTGCTGCGGCCAGCGCTACGGTGTGCAGTACCACACCCCCACCGCAGGCAACAGCTGCGGCAGCGCTTTCGTGACCGGTTACCTGGCTGCCGAGTACGTCAAGAACGATCTGGACAACGGCATCGGCGGCGGTGAGAACGGCTCTGAGGAGCGCACCACCAACGGCCAGTACTATGCCGGCACCTACACTGCTTCCAAGAACTCCGGCTACAGCACCGTGACCGTCACCATGACCTTCAGCGAGGACGCCATCACCGACTGCAAGATCACCTCTTCCGGCAACGATGACCTGATGAAGGACGACCTGCGCAGCAGCATGGCCGCTGCCGTGGTGGACAGCCAGGGCGACACCAGCGTGGATGCCATCACCTCTTCCACCCTGAGCTTCTCGGTCAAGGCTGTGCAGGAGGCTGTGGCCGACTGCATCGCACAGGCAAAGGCCTGATCTTTTCCTTGCCAAAACCGCACGCGCCCGGTAGAATAAGACCAGAACGGGTTTTGCTCTGACGGCACCGTGTGGGTTCCACACAATCGGTTTTCTTTTTTTCTTCTCGGTGCCGCGCCGGGGCCGGGCATCTGCCTGCCCCGGCGCGGCATTGCTGTTATGCGGAGGTTTGAAACAAACATGGAGACGACAACGCTGCATCCGGTCGTGATGAAGCTCAATTTTCCCTTTATCACCCGCAAGCCTTCCTTCTGCGGGCGCACCCTCATCGAGGGCCACAACACCGAACTGCTGCACCGGTATGTGCTGGCCATGGCGCTGGAGCTCAAGGCCAACGCCGCCGACCTGGCCGACTGCGAGGTGCAGGCCATCCGTCTGGGCGGCGGTTCTGCCTCCATCATCAATGGCAGTGATCTGGACCACCTGCTGCGGCTCATCCGCAGCTGCTATCATGTGGCAGAGGACGCCCCGGTGACCATGCGCACCTGCCCGGCGGACATCAACGGCGCCAACATGCCCTTCTACAACCGCTCCCACTTCACCCGCTACGATCTGGAGTTGTACTCGCTGGAGCCGCTGGATTTCTGCACGCTGGACACCCTCAACTATTCCGAGCAGATGCCCTACATCACCCACGGTTTCCTGCGGGCCGACCGCCGCGACAGCATGGGCTTTGTGCTGCTGTACGGCAAAAAGACGGTGTCCCGTTGGGGCTTCCGCCACTCGGTGCTGGAGGTGACGCGCCGGCCGGTGTGTCATGTGCTGCTGCAGCGCTGCGCCGGAGCGGATATGCTGGACGACGCGGCAGCCCAGGCCCAGCTGGACGAGGCAGCCCAGCTGCTTACCGAGGCGGGCTTTGTGCAGTACCTGCCCCGGCGTTGGGCAAAGCCCGGCTGTGAGGACAAATTCTGGCAGGGCGCGGCCAACGGTATGGATGTGCTGGCCTTCGGCCTGTCGGCCTACACCCGGCTGGACGGCATGATCACCACCAATACCTCCGACCTGAACACCTATCTGGCCCACAGCGCAGACTACGAACAGATCACTGTGTCCACGGTGCCGGTGCAGACGGCAGAATGAACAAAGGCAGCCCTTCCCGTGCGGAGGGGCTGCCTTTGTTTTTGATTCGCGGATCCTGTCTGGATAAAATGTGCAGGGACCCTTACAGTTTCTGCCGTGCGGCGATCTGGCTGGCCGTGGGGGGCGTGTCGCCCTGGGCGGCCTTTTCCAGCGCACCGATGCGGCGGTCCAGATCGCGGATGCGCTGGGCCACCACATCCGGCAGATCCTGCTGGTCCAGGTCGTCGGCGGGGTTCACGGCCTTGTTGTTGATGCGCACCACCTCGGCGGGCACGCCCACGGCCGTGCAGTTGGCGGGCAGGTTGCACAGCACCACGCTGCCCGCGCCGATGCGGGCGTTGTCGCCGATGTACACCGGGCCCAGCACCTTGGTGCCCGCGCCGATGAGCACGTTGTTGCCCAGGGTGGGGTGGCGCTTGCCGGTGTCCTTGCCGGTGCCGCCCAGCGTCACGCCGTGGTAGATGGTGCAGTTGTCGCCGATCTCGCAGGTCTCGCCGAACACGATGCCCATGCCGTGGTCGATGAACAGGCATCGGCCGATGGTGGCACCGGGGTGGATCTCGATGCCGGTGCGGCGGCGTCCGTGCTGGCTGACCCACCGGGCCAGAAAGAACCGCTTGTGCTGGTACAGCCAGTGCGCAATGCGGTGATAGACCAGAATATGAAAACCGGGGTACAGCAGAATGACCTCCAGCACGCTGCGTGCGGCGGGGTCCTTGCGCTGGATGTTCCGTGCATCTTCCAACAAACCCATGAGGAGTCCTCTCTTTCCTGTGTTCACGTCGTTCCTATTATAATAGCACAGCCGGGCTGGAATGTACAGTGATATGCTAGGAATTGTTGCCGCTAACCCGCCCGCCGGGCACAAAAACCGTCTTTTGGGTAGAGTAGCTAAAAAATGCAGAGAGAAGCGCCAAACCTTTTTACAAACAAACCCGGCCGCAGGCATTGACACATTTCGCGTTTCTATGCTAAAATATTAAGAAGAAATTGCAAATGCCAAAAAGGAGACAATGCCATGCAGTGCAACGTGATGCGCCGGAAACTGAAAAAACTGTCCGCGTCCGGTTTTGCCGTGGGTTCGTTGTTTCCTTTTTTTGTGAAGTGAGCTTTTCCCTTTGCGGGGAAAAGTTTTTTTTTGCCCGTTTGCGGCTTTTGGCCGCAGACTGTGCCGGACAGGAGAGGAGACCGCCATGCTGCTTGTAAACGCTGTGAACACCGAAGGACGACCGCTGGAGATCTTTGTGAAGGACGGCAGGATCGCCGCCGTGGGCCAGGAGCTGGAGGCTCTGGCCGGGGACAACGAGACGGTAGTGGATGCCGGGGGGCTGACCGTGCTGCCCGCCTTTGTGGACCTGCACTGCCACTGGCGCACCCCGGGCTTTGAGTACAAGGAGGACGTGGAGACCGGCAGCCGTGCCGCAGCCGCCGGCGGCTACACCTTCGTGAACCTGATGCCCAACACCAAGCCCGTCTGTTCCTCGGCCGCGCAGGCCATGCAGGTGGAGCAGAAGGCCGCCGAGGTGGGTCTGTGTGACGTGAACCAGACCGTTTCCATCACCGAAAACTTTGACGGCGTGAGCATCGACCACCTCAAGACCCTGCCCGCCGGTGTGAAGTTCATCACCGAGGACGGCCACGGCGTGCAGGACAACGCCACCATGGCCAAGGCTTTTGCCATCTGCACCCAGAAGGATATCACCGTGATGAGCCACGCCGAGGACATGGAGATCAGCCCCTGGGACTACCGCCTGGCCGAGGACATCGAGACGGTGCGCAACTGCTGGCTGAGCGAGTATTACCAGACCCGCCTGCACATGTGCCATGTGTCCACCCGCGGCGCACTGGATGCCATCCGGATGGCAAAGCTCCGGGGCGCACCGGTCACCTGCGAGGTGACTCCGCACCACCTGTGGTTCACCAATGATACCTGCGATTACCGGGTCAACCCGCCCATCCGCACCGCCGACGACGTGCAGGCACTGGTGGACGGCATCCGCAGCGGCATCGTGGACGCCATTGCCACCGACCACGCGCCCCACTCCGAAGAGGACAAGCTCAAGGGCATGGCCGGTATGGTGGGCAGCGAGACGGCCTTTGGCGTCTGCTACACCAAGCTCTGCAAGCAGGAGGGTCTGCCGCTGGAGGTGCTGGTGCACCTGATGAGCACCCGCCCGGCGGAGATCCTGGGCCTGGCCAAGGGCCAGCTGGAGCCGGGCTACGACGCCGACTTTGTGCTGGTGGACCTGGACACCCCCTATACCGTGGACAAAAACAAGCTCCACTCAAAATCGCACAACACCCCCTTCGACGGCGCTGAGCTTTACGGCAAGGTGTGCGCCACCATCAAGGGCGGCAAGATCACCTATCAGGCAGAGGCCTAATGCTCACGGGCAGCAGGCTTGCCGCTGTTATAGTTACAATTCATTTCCTATAAATACGACTTACAGGAGGACACCCAAATGACGAACATGGACAAACTGTACGAGGCTGTTGAGGCCCGGGGCCCGGTGTGTGTGGGTCTGGACACCGATTTCAGCTACCTGCCCGCCGATTTTGTGGACAGCACCCTGACCAGGGGCGAGAACATCCTGCGCTTCAACCAGAAGCTCATCGACGCCACCAAGGCCGTGGCGGGCTGCTACAAGGTGCAGATCGCTTACTATGAGTCGCTGGGTCTGGAGGGCATGAAGGCCTACGCCGACACCCTGAAGGCCGTGCGCGAGGCCGGTGTGCCGGTCATTGCCGACATCAAGCGCGGCGACATTGCCAAGACCGCTGAGATGTATGCCATGGGCCACTTCACCGGCGACTTCGAGGCCGACTTTGTGACGCTGGCTCCCTACATGGGTCTGGACTCCATCAGCCCCTATCTGCCCTACGCCGAAAAGCAGGGCAAGGGCCTGTTCGTGCTCTGCCGCACCTCCAACGGCGGTGCCAAGGACTTTGAGTACGAGAAGCTGGCCGACGGCCGCCACGTCTACGACCTGGTGGGCGACAAGCTGAACGCCCTGGGCAAGGACTACATGGGCGAGCACGGCTACTCCTCCATCGGTCTGGTCATCGGCGGCACCCACATCGAGGAGGCCACCGAGATCCGCGCCAAGTACAAGGACAGCTTCTTCCTCATCCCCGGCTACGGCGCACAGGGCGGCAAGGCCGAGGACATCGCCCAGTACCTCACCAAGGGCAACGGCGGCGTGGTCAACTCCAGCCGCGGCATCCTGCTGGCCTACAAGAAGCAGCCCGGCACCGCCTTTGACGAGGCCGCTTACAACGAGTGCGTGAACATGAAGGAGGCCATTGCCCATGCGTGCAGCCTGCTGTGAAGCCACCGTCCTGCGCAATGAGGTCATTGCCCCGGACATCCGTCTGCTGACCGTGGTCTGGCCCGACCGGGACCACGCCCCCCACGCAGGCCAGTTCTTCACCCTGCGTGCCTGGGGTGCCGACGAAGCCCCCTTCCTGTCCCGGCCCATCAGCGTGCACCGCTGGAACCCGGACAGCAGCACCATCGAGTTTTTGTATCAGGTGGTGGGCGAGGGCACCGAGAAGCTGGCACAGCTCAAGCAGCAGGATGCCTTCCAGCTCACCGGTCCCATGGGCAACGGCTTTGATGTGCCGGAGATCGTGAGCAAATACAAAAAGATCGCCGTGGTGGGCGGCGGCATCGGCACCGCGCCCATGTACCAGCTCACCCGCGAGCTGGCCGCTGCCGGCGTGAAGCCGGATGTGTTCTTCGGCTTCCGGGATGCACCCTACTGCATGGAGGAGTACCGGGAGATCGCCAACCTCGTCAAGGTGTCCACCGACACCGGCGCGGTGGGCTTCCACGGCTTTGTCACCCAGCTGTACGACCCCGCCGACTACGACGTGGTGCTGGTGTGCGGCCCCACCGTCATGATGCGCAATGCCGCCCGCCTGTGTGCCGAAAAAGGCACCCCCTGCTTTGTGAGCATGGAAAAGAAGATGGCCTGCGGCATCGGTGCCTGCCTGGGCTGCACCTGCGAGACGAAGAGCGGGGAAGGCAAGAGCGTGTGCAAGAACGGCCCGGTCTTTGATGCAACGGAGGTGTTCTTCTGATGGCTGACCTGAAAACGAACCTGCTGGGCTTTGCGATGAACAGCCCCATCATCGGTGCATCCGGCACCGTGGGCTACGGTGTGGAGTACGAGGAACTGGCCGACTTTACCAAGATCGGCGGTATCTCCGGCAAGGGCCTGACCCTGCACGGCCAGTACGGCAACAAGGGCGAGCGCCTGTGGGAGACCCCCTCCGGCCTCATCAACAGCATCGGCCTGCAGAACCCCGGCGTGCAGCACTTCATCGACGTGGAACTGAACGAGATGCTGGAGCTGAAGCAGAAATACGGCACGGTGGCCATCGCGAACCTGGGCGGCCACAGTGAGGAAGAGTATGTGGAAGGTGCCGCGCTGCTGAGCGACAGCGCCGTGGACATCGTGGAGCTGAACATCTCCTGCCCCAACGTCAAGGTGGGCGGCATGGCCTACGGCGTCAAGGCCGAGGCTGCCGGTGCGGTGGTGCGCATGGTGCGCGACGCCTGCAAAAAGCCCCTGATGGTCAAGCTGAGCCCCCAGGCCGAGAACATCCCGGAGATGTGCAGGGCTGTGGAGGCCGCCGGTGCGGACGCCATCAGCCTGACCAACACCTTCCAGGCCTGCGCCATTGATCTGGAAAAGCGCCGCCCGGTGTTCAACAACATCTTTGCGGGCCTGTCCGGCCCGGCGGTGCGGCCCATCGCTCTGCGCATGGTGTGGCAGGCCGTGGGTGCCGTGAACATCCCGGTGGTGGGCCTGGGCGGCATTGCCACCGGCCGCGACGCCCTGGAGTTCATCATGGCCGGTGCCGCGGCGGTGCAGGTGGGTGCGGCAAACTTCGCCAACCCCCGCGCCATGGAGACCATCGCCGACGAGATGGCCGCCTGGATGGACAAAAACGGCGTGAAAACGCTGGACGAGATCCGTGGCTGCGCCCGCCATGCAGAATAAAACCTGTAGATATTCGTTTATAGCTTACGTTTATGCACATAAAATGAAAAATGGCGCATAAATTTGCAAATCGTATCAAGGCGTGGTACAATACCACCCAAAGAGAATATACACCACTTAAAAAGAGAGGGAGAAGTACAATGAGTGAAGCACTTGAGATCCTGAAGAGCTGTGACGCATTCCTGGAGGGCCATTTCCTGCTGTCCTCCGGCCGCCATTCCAGCGCTTACTGCCAGATGGCCTACCTGCAGCAGTACCCCGACCGCTGCGCCGAGGTGATGAAGGCTGTGGCCGATAAGATCAAGGAGATGGACGTGGATGTCATCGTCGGCCCGGCCATGGGCGGCATCGTGTACGCTTACGAGCTGGCCCGCCAGACCGGCAAGCGCGCCATCTTCACCGAGCGCGTGGACAACGTGATGACCCTGAAGCGCTTTGCCATCCATCCGGGTGAAAAGTGCCTCATCGCCGAGGACGTGGTGACCACCGGCATCTCCTCTCTGGAGACCAAGCGGGTCATCGAGGAGAACGGCGGCATCTGCCTGGGCATCACCTGCGTGGTGGACCGCACCAAGCCCGAGGCTCCGTCGCCCATTCCCATCGTGGCCAGCGCCCTCAAGCTGGACCTGCCCAACTACGCCCCGGAAGAGTGCCCCATCTGCAAGGAGGGCAAGCTGCCGCTGGTGCACCTGGGCAGCCGCAAGATGAAGCAGGAAGCAAAGCAGACCCTGTAATGGTTGAAACGAGGAAAACTATGAACGCATATCTTCTTTTGGCAAACGGCATGGTGTTTGCCGGGCAGTCTGTGGGTGCCGAGGGCGTGACCGTGGGCGAGGTGGTGTTCGCCACCGGCATGGTGGGCTTTCAGGAGACCCTGACCGACCCCAGCTACTACGGCCAGATCATCACCCAGACCTACCCCCTCATCGGCAACTACGGTATGAATAAGGACGACATGGAGTCGGATAAGATCTGGGCCAAGGGTTATATCGTCCGCGAGGCCTGCCAGACCCCGTCCAACTGGCGCTGTGAGGAGACGCTGGACAGCTTTCTGAAGAGAAACAATACCATCGGCATCGAGGGCATCGACACCCGCCACCTCACCCGCATCATCCGGGAGAGCGGCGTCATGAACGGTGCCATCCTGACCACCTTCGACCCCGCCGACCCCGCCAACAAGGAAAAGACCGACGCCCTGCTGGCCGAGATCCGCGCCTACGCCGTCACCGACGCGGTCAAGAACGTCACCTGCGCTGAGCCCGAGGTGTTCAACCCGGCAGGCGAGACCCACATCGTGCTGATGCACTACGGCTGCAAGCGCAACATCGTGCGGTGCCTGGTCAAGCGCGGCTGCAAGGTCACGGTCATGCCTGCCTTTGCCACGGCAGAGGAAGTGGCTGCCCAGAACCCGGACGGCATCATGCTGTCCAACGGCCCCGGCGACCCCGCCGAGCCGGTGGAGGTCATCGAGAACCTGAAGCACATCTTTGAGTTGAACATCCCCACCTTTGGCATCTGCCTGGGCCACCAGCTGAGCGCACTGGCTGCCGGTGCCAAGACCATGAAGCTCAAGTACGGCCACCGCGGTGCCAACCAGCCCGTCACCGACTTCGAGTCCGGCCGCACCTTCATCACCAGCCAGAACCACGGCTATGCGGTCGTGGGTGAGGAGCTGCCCGCCGAGATGGGCGAGGTGGCACAGGTGAACGCCAACGACGGCACCTGCGAGGGCATCAAGTACAAGAAGTGGAACTGCTTTACCGTGCAGTTCCACCCGGAAGCAAACGGCGGCCCCAAGGATACCGAGTTCCTGTTCGACCGCTTCCTGAAGAACGTCAAAGCAGCAAAGGAGGCACGCTGAAATGCCGAAGGACCCCAGAATCAAAAAAGTGCTGGTCATTGGCTCCGGCCCCATCATCATCGGTCAGGCCGCGGAGTTCGACTACTCCGGCACCCAGGCCTGCCGCGCCCTGAAAGCAGAGGGCATTGAGACCGTTCTGCTCAACTCCAACCCCGCAACCATCATGACCGACCCGGACGTGGCCGACCATGTTTACATCGAGCCCATGACGCTGGAAGTCGTGGAGCGCATCCTGGACATCGAAAAGCCGGACTCCGTGCTGCCCAACCTGGGCGGCCAGATGGGCCTGAACCTGTCCATGGAGCTGGCCCGTTCCGGTTATCTGGACCGCACCGGCATCCGCCTGCTGGCCTGCAAGCCGGAGACCATCGACCGCGCCGAGGACCGCGAGCTGTTCAAGGAGACGATGGAAAAGCTGCACCAGCCCATCATCCCGTCCGAGGTCGTGGAGACTTTGCAGGACGCGCTGGCCTGCGCCGACCGCATCGGCTACCCGGTCATCGTGCGCCCGGCCTTCACCATGGGCGGCACCGGCGGCGGCATCTGCGAGACCCGCGAAAAGCTCATCGAGATCGGCACCAACGGCCTGCGTCTTTCCCCCATCCATCAGATCCTGGTGGAAAAGTGCATCGCCGGTTGGAAAGAGATCGAGTACGAGGTCATGCGCGACCACAAGGGCAACGTGATCACCGTCTGTAATATGGAGAACCTGGACCCGGTGGGCATCCACACCGGCGACTCGGTGGTCGTGGCCCCCTCCCAGACCCTGACCGACCACGAGTACCAGATGCTGCGCACCGCCGCCCTGGACATCATCACCGAGCTGGGCATCGAAGGCGGCTGCAACTGCCAGTTCGCCCTCAAGCCGGACAGCTTTGACTATGCGGTCATCGAGGTCAACCCCCGTGTGTCCCGCTCTTCCGCTCTGGCCTCCAAGGCCACCGGTTACCCCATCGCCAAGGTGGCCACCAAGATCGCCATCGGCTACACGCTGGACGAGATCACCAACGACGTCACCGGCAAGACCTGCGCCTGCTTTGAGCCGGCCCTGGACTACATCGTGGTCAAATACCCGAAGTGGCCCTTTGATAAGTTCGTCTACGCCGACAAGTCTCTGGGCACCCAGATGATGGCCACCGGCGAGGTGATGAGCATCGGCAACAGCTTCGAGGCTGCCATGATGAAGGCCGTTTCCTCCATCGAGCTGGGCATGGACACCCTGACCCACAAGCCCTTTGAGGAGCTGACCGATGACGAGATCGTGGCCCACATGCATGTGCAGGACGCCGAGCGCGTGTTCTGCGTGTACGAGGCCCTGAAGCGCGGCATCGACCACGAGACCATTTATAAGATCACCAAGATCGACTGGTGGTTCCTGGACAAGATGCAGCATCTGGCCGACCTGGAGAACGGTCTGGCCAAGTGCAGCGGCGTCCTGACCGAGGAACAGTACAAGACCGCCAAGAAGTACGGCTTCCAGGATAAGACCATCAAGCGTCTGGCCCAGGTGGACAAGCTCCCCATGGAGAACTACCGCGCCGGCTTCAAGATGGTGGACACCTGCGCCGCCGAGTTCTCGGCCAACACCCCCTACTTCTACTCCACCTACGACGGCGACAACGAAGCCGCGGAGTTCATTGCCGAGAAGGAAGCCGCAGCCGCCGCCGAGGGCAAGCCCAAAAAGAAAAAGGTGCTGGTCTTTGGTTCCGGCCCCATCCGCATCGGTCAGGGCATCGAGTTCGACTACTGCTCGGTGCACTGCGTGTGGACCCTGAAAAAGCACGGCTGTGAGGCCATCCTGGTCAACAACAACCCCGAGACCGTCTCCACCGACTTTGACACCGGCGACCGCCTGTACTTCGACCCGCTGAACCCGGAGAGCGTGGACAACATCATCGCCACCGAAAAGCCGGACGCCTGCGTGGTGCAGTTCGGCGGCCAGACCGCCATCAAGCTGGCCAAGCACATGGACGAGATCGGCCTGCCCATCCTGGGCACCCCGGCCGACGCCATCGACGAGGCCGAGGACCGCGAGCGCTTCGACGAGCTGCTGGAGCGCTGCAAGATCCCCCGTGCCCCCGGCCGCACCGTGTTCAACCTGGACGAGGCCCTGGCCGCTGCCGACGAGATCGGCCTGCCGGTGCTGATGCGCCCCTCCTACGTCCTGGGCGGCCAGAACATGATCGTGGCCTACACCAAGGCGGACGTCATCGAGTACATGGGCGTCATCACCGAGCATGTGGACATGGACCACCCCGTCCTGCTGGACAAGTACATCATGGGTACCGAGTGCGAGGTGGACGCCATCTGCGACGGCGAAAACTTCCTCATCCCCGGCATCATGGAGCAGGTGGAGCGCACCGGCGTGCACTCCGGCGACTCCGTCTGTGTCTACCCGGCCCAGCACCTGACCCAGGCCGAGATCGACACCATGGTGGACTACACCGGCCGCTTTGCCCGCGAGCTGCATGTCAACGGTCTGGTCAACGTGCAGTACGCCGTGTCCAACGGCAAGGTGTACGTCATTGAGGTGAACCCCCGTTCCTCCCGTACCGTGCCTTACATCTCCAAGGTCACCGGTGTGCCCATGGTGGATCTGGCCGTGCGCTGCTGCCTGGGCGAGAAGCTCGTCGATATGGGCTACGGCACCGGCCTGCACCCCAACGCCCCCTATGTGGCCGTCAAGGTGCCTGTGTTCAGCTTTGAAAAGCTGCACGGCGTGGACACCCAGTTCGGCCCGGAGATGAAGTCCACCGGCGAGGTGCTGGGCATTGCCCCCAACTACCACGACGCCCTGCTCAAGGGCCTGATCGGCGCGGGCTATACCTTCAAGACCCCCGGCCCCGCTTCCTGCTGCATCTTCACCGTGAAGGACAGCGACAAGCCGGAGTTTGTGGACATCGCCTGGAAGCTCAAGAGCATGGGCTACAAGCTGTACGGCACCTCCGGCACCTGTGCATGGCTCAACAAGCACATGGTGCCCTGCAACGAGGTGCGCCCCATGTCCGGCGAGTCGCCCAACATCGTGGACCTGCTGCAAAGCGGTCTGGTGGACTATGTGTTCTCCACCAGCGCCAAGGGCCGCGACCCCAAGCGCGACTCGGTGCGCCTGCGCCGCAAGGCCGTGGAGCTGAGCATCCCCTGCATCACCGCCGTGGACACCGCCAACGCACTGGTCAACTGCCTGCGCAGTGATCACAGCCTGGAGAACATCCCGCTGGTGGACATTGCCACCCTGTATCACCGCAAGTAATTGCCCACAGAGTTGCCTGTGAAATTACCCGCGCAGTTTCCCCATAGAACGACTTTTGACAGCGCCCGCCAAAACAGCGGGCGCTGTATTTGTGAAAGCTCGCCAGCAAATGCGAAGGTCCGTGCGCAAAACAGGACGTTTTGTGCGCAATCTGTCGCAAACAGTGTGGGAAGTATGTTATACTCATCAACGCAAAATTTGCCAAAAGGACGTTACTTTTGGACATTCCAGGAGGATACCGATACATGACCCGTTCCCAGATGATCGAAACCGTCGCCCGCAAGACCGGCTTTACCGAAGCTCAGGTCGAGACCACGATGGATGCTATGTTTGACCAGATCGCCGACTGCCTGCGTGCGGACGAAAAGGTGACCATTGCCGGCTTTGGCCGCTTTGAGATGCGCCCCCGCAAGCCCAAGGCCTACACCAACCCCAAGACCAAGGTCTCCAGCCGCCTGGAGTCCACCTCCATCCCCGGCTTCAAGGCCAGCGGCCGCTTCAAGCAGAAGCTGGAGGCCGGCAAGGCCAAGGCTGCCGAAGAGAACGCCTGATCCCACCTGCATAGCACAGAGCTGCACCCCGCCAACAGGGTGCGGCTCTTTTTTGTGCTGACAAGGCCGCTGTTTCGTGATATACTGATTTCAACAGAAAAAGAACGGAGTTGTCTGAATGCTTTACAGTGAACTGCAGTGCAGCGAAGCCATCCACAAGGCGGTGGAGCGCATGGGCTTTGCCGAAATGACCGAGATCCAGGAAAAGACCATCCCCGTCATGCTGGCCGGGCATGACGTGATCGCCAAGGCCCCCACCGGCACCGGCAAGACCTGTGCCTTCGGCATCCCGGTGGCGGAGCACATCCAGCCGGAAAACAAGTACCCCCAGGCCGTCATCATGGCCCCCACCCGGGAGCTGGCCCAGCAGATCGCCGAGGAACTGAGCAATCTGACCTATTTCATGCCGGAGGTGCAGGTGGCCTGCGTCTACGGCGGTGCCAATATGGAAAAGCAGGCAAAGCGCCTGGCCGAAGGCTGCCAGATCGTGGTGGCCACCCCGGGCCGCCTGATGGACCACTACAAGCACCACTCCATCGACATCTCCCATGTCACCCAGATCGTGCTGGATGAGGCCGACGAGATGCTGAACATGGGCTTCTACAGGGACGTGCGGCACATCATTGAGATGATGAAGGCCCGCAAGGCCCTCTCCATGTTCTCGGCCACCATCAGCCGCGAGGTGATGGACATCGGCTGGCTGTACCAGCACAACGCCGAGGAGATCACCGTGCAGCCCAAGGAGGAGAGCCAGCCCAAGATCACCCAGTATATGCTGGAGACCTCCGGCCGCAACAAGCTGTCGGACCTGGCCCAGATCATCATCGGGGAGGGCTACAAGCGGGTGATGGTGTTCTGTGACACCAAGTTCAACACCGCCACCCTGGCGAACCAATTGGCACGGCTGGGCTTCTCGGTGGACTGCCTCCACGGCGACCTCTCCCAGAAGGAGCGCAACCAGATCATGCAGAACTTCCGGGACGGCAAGCTGGCCATTCTGGTGGCCACCGACGTGGCGGCCCGCGGCATTGATGTTTCGGACGTGGACGCTGTCATCAACTACGACGTGCCCAGCGACAACGAACATTACACCCACCGCATCGGCCGCACCGGCCGCGCCAAAAAGGAGGGCGTGAGCTACCTGTTCTATGTGCCGGAGGAGAAAAAGCGGGTGCAGGAGCTGCTGCGACTGACCCGCAACACCGACCTGTGCACCCCGGTGCATTTTGACTTCAATCACGAGCACATCGTGGTGGAGGAAAAGAAGGATAGCGCCGACCGGTTCCAGATCAAATGCTATTTCTGAGATAAAAAGAGCTCCCTCAGTCTCACATCCAAAAGGCCCCATCTCTGAGGGGGCTGTCTGCGAAGCAGACTGGGGGAGTTTTTGCAATCGTTTTGCAAAAAAACGCTTGACCTTCCCCTTTCTGGAAGGTGTAAGATGGGCCTGTAAGGAGGCAGCCGGACCATGAAGATCAACGAAGTGGAAGCCGCCGTGGGCGTGACCAAAAAGAACATCCGCTTTTACGAGGAAGAGGGGCTCATCACCCCGGGCCGGGAGCCGGGCAACGGCTACCGCAGCTACTCCCAGGCGGACGTGGAACGCCTGCGCCGCATCAAACTGCTGCGCAAGCTGGACGTGCCGCTGGCCGAGATCCGGGAGATGCTGGAAGGGCAGAGCACGCTGACAGAGGGTATGAACCGCCAGCTGGAGCGCCTGAGCACCCGCCGCAAGGATCTGGAGGAAGCCATCGGCTTCTGCACGCTGCTCCGGCAGGAGCCCGGCAGCCTGGAACAACTGGATGTGGAGCAGACGATTGCGCGCCTGACCGCACGGGAAGAACAGGGAGTGACCTTTGTGAACATTGAACGTACCGACCAAAAGACCCGCCGCATCCGGGGCGCCTGCATTGGTGCTGCCCTTTTTGTGGCCATGATGGCCTTTGTAATGGCTATCATGGGCTGGGCAGTTTACACCGACCCGCAGGATGCCCCGCCGCTGCCGTTGCTTGTGGTGATGTTCGGCATCCCGGCGGGGTGCATCGTGGGCACATTGAAAGTTCTCATCGACCGCATTGAAGAAATTGGAAAGGGAGAAGAAGATGCTTATCGTAACTATTAACGAGATCCCCGGCAAAAAGCTGGAAGCACTGGGCGTGGTGCGCGGCAGCACCGTGCAGAGCCGCAACTTCGGTCACGACCTGATGGCCGGTTTCCGCACCCTGGTGGGCGGCGAGGTGACCGACTACGCTGACATGCTCACCGAGGCCCGGCAGATCGCCACAGGCCGCATGGTAAAGGATGCTGAGGCCCTGGGGGCTGATGCCATTGTGGGCATGCGCTATGCCTCTGCCAGCGTCATGCAGGGCGCAGCAGAGGTCATTGCTTATGGAACGGCGGTGAAGTTTGTATGACGGCAAAAGAAAAACAGGGCTTTGGCCTGTACTTTCTGCTCGCCTTTGGCATGGCGTGGCTGCTGCAGGTCTATGCCAGCCTGCTGCTTCTCCGGGACGGCAACGCCGCGGCCTACCAGCTGCTGCTGGCGGTGAGCATGTTCTGCCCGCTGGCAGCCGTGCTGCTGGTGCAGAAGTTCTGGCTGCATCAGCCCAGCGGCATCAGCTGGCGGCCCCGCCTGAAAGGCAACGGCAGGTATCTGCTGGCGGCATGGTTCGGCCCGGCGGTATTCACCGTGCTGGCAGCGGTGCTGTACTTTGCGGTGTTCCCGTCCCGGCTGGACACCTCTGGCAGCTGGCTGGCCACGGCCTATGGCGGGCAGTGGACTCCGGAAGCCCTGAAAACCGAGCTGGGGGTGACCACGACCAGTTACCTGATCCAGAACGGTCTGCTGGCGGTCACGCTGGCACCGCTTGCCAATATGATCCCCGCTGTGGGCGAGGAAGCGGGTTGGCGCGGCTATATGATGCCCCGCCTGAAGGAGCGGCTGGGCCTGCTCAACGGCCGTCTGCTGGGCGGTATCATCTGGGGCGTCTGGCATTGGCCGCTGATGCTGCTGGTGGGCTACGAGTATGGCACCAACTATCTGGGCGCACCCCTGCTGGGGCTGGTGGTATGGTGCGTGGTCTGCTTTGCCCTCAACACTCTGCTGGACTGGCTCTACGAAAAGACCGGCTGCATCTGGATGCCGGCCATCGCACACGGTGCGCTGAATGCGGTCGCATCCATGCCGGTGGTGCTCACCGACCCGGCGGAAGCTTCCTATTATACGGTGTTGGGCCCGATGCCCATTGGTCTGATCGGCATGCTGCCGGTGCTGGCCGTGGCCGTCTGGCTGACCCTGCGGCAGATGAAGCAGGAAGAAAAGAGCTGAACACGAGGGGCTGCTGTGCATGGTGCTTGTACGGCAGCCCTTTTATAATAGGAAAGAATGGGCAAACCTGCCCGAAAACCCGGAAGGTCTGGAGCAAAAAACTGGTTCTTGTATACAAATGCAAAAAAAGCGAAAAAAACTTTGAAAAAAGGCTTGCCAAACCCTCTTGAATGTGGTACTATATGTGAGCGCCAAGCGCTGAGACAAAGAATGACTTCTGAAACCTCAGCCGGAAGCCTTTGAAAAGAACCAATAGACGCTGAAATGTTCCGGTTAGCACCGAGAAACACGAAGCGATCCAAGTTCAGAAAGTTCAAAAGATTCCGAAAAAAAGAGCTTGACAAAAAACCGCTTCTGTGGTAAAATAATCAAGTCGTCAGCTGCAAGGCTGAGGCGCACAGGACCTTGAAAATTGAACAATATCGAAAAACTTGTAACGGAACCTATTTTCG
>OOBW01000100.1_pt1 | contig 92142 bp, 85 predicted proteins | sample 1671701 | NCBI WGS metagenome assembly OOBW01 (sample SAMN06348183, study PRJEB24527) | human gut metagenome | biome: human gut; feature: ankylosing spondylitis patient; material: feces | host: Homo sapiens | place: China | collected 2015-10 | reverse complement strand
ATATATTAAGATATTCTACGCCCCCCGGTTTCCATCCGATTACCGGGGGGCGTATGTTATACTAACCCTAAAAGGGAGGACCCATTATGCCCGAAAATTTTGATGACCTACGAAGCCATCTCATAGACTATCTCTACGAACAAGGAATTAACCCAGCCAAGCGCTTTCACTGTCTGAACCCCCAGCACTTGGATCGGAACCCTTCGATGGGGTATGACCCCAAGCGGCAAAAAGTTCATTGCTTTGCCTGCCAGGCAGACTACGATCTCTTTGATCTCCTGATGCTGAATAACAATCTTTCATCACCGGGTGAAGCCTTGACACTGGCCCGCGAAAAGTGGGGGAGAAGGGAACCCCCTCTATCCACCTCCGCTTCTTCACATCGCCACCAGCCAGAAGAATCTGCCAGGATAACCTCAAATACTGCCTACATCGAGGCCTGTGCTGCTACCGCAGAAAAAACTGATTACTTCACTCGCCGTGGTTTAAGTAAAGAAACAATAACCCGCTTTTCTCTTGGTTATGACCCGCAGAAAAACTGCGTAGTGTTGCCCTGTGCAGAGGGACATGTGGTCTGCCGTTCCATTGATAAAAAGCGGTATATCAATGAGAAGGGAGTACCTTCTCCTCTTTTTCAGCCGGAACTGCTGAGCAGCTCCGGTGAGGATACCACAGTTTTTCTAACAGAAGGAACCTTTGATGCTCTTTCTGCTGAGGAATTGGGGTTCCGTGCGGTAGGGATGAATGGTGCCGGGAATCGGGAAAAGATTGCCGAATTACTAAGGTCTCTATCCCGTCCAGCGCCAATTGCTCTGGTTCCAGATCATGATGCTGCAGGAGATGGTTGGGCCAGCGCACTTATTGACGAATTCCCCTGGCTGTATCGGTGTCCTCCGGTACCGGTAGGGAAGGACCTGAACGAAAGCCTGATCGCTGATCGAGCAGGAACAGAAGATTATCTAAAAAAACAAACGGTAGCATGTTTAGCCCATATGCCGCCACCCTACAAAACCCTTAGCGTTGCCGGACAGATGGCAGCCCTGGATGCATATATCCTTCAGCAGGCCCAGCGGCCACCGCTTTCTACAGGGTTTGAAACTTTGGATAAAGCACTTGATGGCGGCCTCTACGATGGTCTTTATGTATTGGGGGCAATCAGTTCCCTGGGGAAGACTGCCTTTTGTATGCAGATGGCAGATGCCTTAGCTCGACAGGGGAGAGACGTCCTGATCTTTTCTCTGGAGATGACTGCGTTCGAACTGATGGCACGATCCATTTCCAGAGAAACATTTCTTGCAGATACGACGCAAGGACGAAAACTGTCTAAGACTGTTCGGGGAATATTGGACGGTCGGCGTTACCGCTTTTATACCGATCAGGAGAAAGCCCATTTGCAGGCGGCCAAATCTACTTATGCCGCTTATGGCAATCACCTTTGGTTCCGGGAAGGAGATCATGAAACAGGTCTTTCCTACATTTCGGAACAGATTGCCCGACATATTGCGGAAACTGGGGTACCTCCGGTGGTTCTAATTGACTATTTACAGATTATAGCCCCCGTAGACGTCCATTTTACCGATAAGCAGAATCTGGATCGGATCGTCTGTGCGCTAAAAAAAATCTCCCGTACCTATGCATTGACGATCCTTGCAATCTCTTCATTTAATCGAGAAAATTACAATCTGGAAGTATCCATGTCTGCTTTTAAGGAATCTGGAGGCATTGATTATTCTGCAGATGTCCTGATGGGGCTGCAAGCACGAGGAGCCGGGAGCCGTACATTCAATATTGATGAGGAGAAACGAAAAGATCCCCGAGAGCTGGAATTGAAAATCCTGAAAAACCGATCTGCAGCATTGGGAAAGCCAGTGCCTTTCCGCTATTACCCTGCCTTCTCTTGCTTTGAGGAGGGGTGAATGTTCGGACAAAACTCACGTGAGTCCTGGGACATTGGGGAACCGTATCCCATTTGTCAAGTGATCAGCAGATGGGATACGGTTCTTATTGGCGTTTCCAGGAGGAACAAAAGGTTTATTACCCGTCCAAAACAGGGGGTTCAGGCGATATAGCTTAACAGACGGTTTTGGTATCAATGCCGTGACAACGTAAACCATGGTACTGTAGATCACTGGAGACGGAGAAGTAGTTGTTCTGTAACGCAGAGGTGTTTCGGGAGCATCGTCTCTAAAGATCGTATTTCTCATGAATTATTTTTCCGGTATGGGAAGATGGCACGTTACGTGGTGAACGATTTTCTTTTAATCAAAAGGAAAAGTGGTCTAGTTCAATTGGTATTTTATCCGAAAAAAGCAGGATTAAAACAGTTCCCAGAAAAAATTAAAAAAAGTTTCCTGGGGCCTTTGAAACTAAAAAATGATATTTGTTCCGGTCCTATATTGGAGAAAATCGAAAAAAGACAATTAGCGTGCATTTTATTTGCGGAAATATACGGCATATTGAGGTGAACCAATTACACGCGAAGCTACATTGCTAGCATTTTAGCAAATACGTGCAAGATTCAATGTATTCAAAACAGCAATGTGTTAAATATAGCCAAACACCAACCGTGACACAAGCAGGAAGTCACATCTTACAAGAAGTCTGAGAAATATTCATGAAATCCATCAACCAAAGATTATCTGGAAAGAAAAAGAGACGCAGCATGGAGATGGGAAACTGCTTGGGTAAAACGTAAATCCCCATATTTTGAACAAAACTTTGATTTTGTTCAAAATATGGGGATGCCGGTTCTTCTTCTTCGGCCCTTTTATTGAGAAGTTTTTTATTTTCCAAAGACCCTGCCTTTAAATGGGAATACATCTGCTACAGGTTTCTGTGTCAAGGGTATTTGATAAACGGTATGCTGCTCCTGGACCTGCTTGAGGGGTGAGCTTTTGTAAAAGGGTATAAACGTAAGGGGCTTTACACAATCGATATGTGTTGTCTCCGACAAATGGTCAGTGAAGCAGCCGTAAATCGACCGCGGCTTTGACTGCATCAGCACGATTTTGAACGCCCGACTTTTTGTAAATGTTATGAAGATACGTCTTGGCAGTAGGCAGCTTGATTTTCAAAAGAGCACAAATCTCTCCGGTGGACTTCCGTTGACAGAGAAGGAGAGAAATAGTACCTCCGTTTCGGTCAATGGATAAGCAATACGGGGTAAAGGCTGCAGATAATTTTGATAATACCCTGCCATAGCCACGACAGCCACGAGCGAATATTGCTACATAGCCAAATTTTTCGCCTAAGGTCAAAGCCTGATCAAAGAGGTCCGGGCAATCTGGACCACCCATGTGAAAGCGGCAAATAGCCGCTAATGTCAGTACCTCAATTTCGTCCATTGTTCGTTTATATGCTCTGGTGTAACTGAGAATCTTCCCCAGAAGCAACAACGCGGCACAGAAATTCTCCCGTTGAATATAACAGCGAATCAAAGCCAAATAGCGGTAATATTCTGTGGACTTCCCTGGGAGCTTGTTCAGTAAACCACGATTCGGAATACTTCTTATCTCCCATCAGACTAAGGCGGCAGTAAAGCGCATCGATATTGGAAAGAAGGCGGGGCATATCCTCTTTTTCTGTTTCTATGCGAAAATCCATAAGAAGGTCTGTGGCGTGGTCGATCTGGCCAGATGCGCAAAACGTCCATACCAAGAGGGCTGCCAATACAAATTCGGTTTCTTTTACGCCATGGGAGTGAAGTTCCTTTCGCAGCAAGTCGATGGATAGCATATGTTCGGAGATATCTGCGCCTATTTCCAGCTGATATTCCATAATGAGGAGTTGACTCAGGCCCAATCCGTATCGTCGTAGAACATCCCTCCCCTGTTTGCTCATTTCGTCGAGGAAATCAGAGCCTCGAGAGGCCTAGAAAGATCTCTTCCGCCTCACAGGAGACTGGGGAGACAATTGGTAAGGGATATTTCTGACATCACCGCTTCATGGGCTTCCAGCAGCCCGCTGGCCGCTATAAGAGCGAGTTCCAGTTCCTAGGTGTCGAAATATAAGGAAGAACAAGGGACAGATAGGTCGTAAGGCCTTTTATTCGAAAATAGGCCTTGTCGTGAAGGTCCATTTCCTTCAGATATGCAAAGAGAGCCTGGTGCCACTTTTCTGCGCCTGGGATGTCAAGAGAAGGAAAAACAGCCGCAGTTCCGTGTAAATTCCGGCGTCCAGGTGTAATTCGGCAAAATGGATCAGGACACCCCTTTCCACTTTCGGAATTGGGCAGATACCTTGTTCATTCCTTCCCACCCTCCTCTTCGCACAGGCTCTGATTGCCAACCGTTTCCATAGTGGCTCAGGGAAGTTCCCGTTCTCGCCTCCAGGATAACGCGCCGGATAGGGAGATAAGGGCTGCAGCTGCCAAAATCGCTGCCGTAACCCGCATCAGCACGGGGCTACAACATTTCCATGTGTCCCGCAGCCTGAAGAAATGCCTTTGCAAGAACCATCTGGCGGGGAGAAGATCGTCCGGCAGAGCTGCAAGTTCTTGCTAAAGCCCTTCCCAGCTGCAACCGCCGGTCTCACTTTGCAGAAGAATGAGCTGCAATTCCTCTGGGAAGCGCATGCGCGGCCATGTGTCGTATCCCCGGGTCAGAATCACCGTCAGAAGCCTGGACACGGCATTTACCATATCCCGGCTATCCAAATCCGGCCGCCAGCGGTCCAGCCACGGAAAGAGCTGCAGGAACTCCTGGCCAGCAGTAAAGCGCAGGGCTTCCGGCTTGGCGGACAAGGCCACAAGATCCGGCGTCACCGGAGGGGCAAGCAGCTCCGCAAGCAGAGAAAGGCACGCGTCCTTGCGCTGTCCAAGATTCGGCTTGCAGGTATACAGCCATTCTTCCAGCGTTTGTCCGTCCCGCCAGGACAACAGCACCTCCAGTGTCTGTCCCGTAAGCCGGACGGGAATACCATCGGGCAGTTTGGGAAGGATGCTTTGCCGAATTGCAGGCTCATTGGTCCGGACGCGGATCACCCTGCCGCCCTGAAGATCCCTGCACAGCTCCGCACATCCGGCCCGGCTCTCCTCTGTGCGGTACAGGACGCTCAATTCGTCAAACGGTGTCGAACGCATGGCCGTCACGCTCTTCTCTGGCCCGAACAATCGCAAAGGCGCTGACCTTCGTTTCAGGCTTATCCCGAACCTGAGCACACACCTGATAGAGTCCTTCCCGCGCTGGAGCGGTATAGACACTATCCCGGGTAATCAGCCCCGCCTGCTTCTCAGGCACAAAAAAGTCACAGGGGCTGTTTCCGCAGGTGAAAACGGGTGTAAAGTGAAGCACAGCCCCCGGCTTTGCGTACAAAACGTTGGGTTCCAGCCCCTTGAGCTGTCCGCCTTCCTCCTGAGGAGCGGCAGTTTTTTCCGGCCGCCAGGCAAACCAGCGAAGGCGCAGGGCCGTTTGGCGCAGCTCTCCTTTAAGCCGTAGCGCCATTTCAAAGGTTCCCTGATCCGGATGGACCCGCACGCCCCGGTCAAAGTCCCGCGCATAACTGCCGCCGTCCTGAACAAACAGGGAGAGATCCCCCAAAAGAAGGTCCGTGCACCAGCTGCAATTCCTCATGAAAGCTGCTCTGGCCTTCCCGCTTGTGCCCGTGTATCCAAAGGCAAAAGCCTCCTGCCGCCAGAGAATAGGGCACCGACTCTGCTGTGGTGGAGGGAATTAGAGGAACCTCCAACGTAGTACGTCCACTGGTTAGTTCCAACTGACAGTCCAGACAGATCCCCTCTCCATCAGGCTCCGTGTGGAAACCCGGAAGCTCTGGTGTATAGTGGAGTTGAATATCCCCGGGTTCCAGACTCAGATTCTCGAGGATCAGCCGGAGATAAACCGGACGCTGAGAAGAAAGAATTCTGGGAACCATCTGCCGGACACGAAGGGCCTCATCTTCATAGAGTACGGCATGGAAATAAAGCGTCCGCTCCACTGCGCTCAGAGACAGGGTCCCCCAATCGTTGAGGGAGAATGCGCAGCGTTCGGCACTGACCGCATATTCCTGTTGCTCATCCTGGTCCCCGGCCACAAAAATTGGGTCTTTCTTTTCTTCCTGATAAGAGAGCCACAGCAAGGTGCTCTCTTCCGTAAGCGCGTCAAAACCCCGCAGGGTTCGAAGCCTGCATACTACCGGTTCATCCACGAACAGATATCGGCCCAGCGTATCCACCCCGGTTCCGGGGGACACCGGGAGTGACTCCCCATCCAAGCGCTGCACCTCCAGTCCGAAGGTGGGACCTATGCCAAAAATCCAGTGGTTTATAAGCTGAAATTTGTGATCCATATACTGCAATTCCCGGGAGAAATTTGAGGCGCGCATCCTCTTGTGGGAGCAATGGTGTTTTTTGCCAGCGGAAATATGGATTGCACAGTGCGCCCTCCTCGTAAACACAAATCAGTTGGATTTCCTGCTAAAAAACAGCAAAACATGCCTAAAAAGTTACGAATTTTTGAAATTTTTTATTCGAATCTGAGTACAGGATGTCTTTGGAACTGGGACTTGGAAAAGGGTATATATAGGGAATCACTTCCGAAAAATATCAGCCATCCTTCAAACATCTGCTTAACATTGCGGATTTTTTCAATATGAGCCTGTCCGAATTTTTGAAGAGGATCTGCATGATTCACCGCAAATCCGGAAAAGTGTTCAGAATCTCCGGGAGATGTCGGATGAAGATATTCGGTTTACATACGAGCTGGTGCTGCGCCTGCGTGAAAAGTAACAGATGAAATATAGCCGGACTTTTGCACCGGGTAAACCAACATCTCGTATGGTTGACCTCAGGAGACAGGAGTCGTCTATAAAAAGTGGGAGCTTACCGTATAGCGATAAGCCCCCATCCGGATTCTCCTCATCCTAAAGGATACTGATTCGGAATTTTCCCTCTGATTCTCTTTCAGGACACAGCATCATGGAGGATCGTTCCTTCTGTTTGCCTGTGCATGAGTACTGAGCAGAACCTTTGCATTTTATTTTTTGCGATGTTTCAAATCGCAAAATTCTCAAAAACAAGATTTTTCAAGTTTTCGAAGTTTCTAAGGTGTCTTCAAAATAGCAGAAATGATTTTTCCCGGTCTTTTTGCTTTTGTACAAGGCCATATCCGCCCGGCACACACACTCGTCAAAAGAGAAGTCTTTTCCGCTGACAAATGTAATGCCTGCGCTGCATGTAATGGGCTCTGCCTCATCTTCCTGCAAGGCACTCAGAAAAGACTGGAGCCGTCCTTCCAAAAGACTGTGATGAATTCCACCCTTAATGAACACCATAAACTCATCACCGCCAAGGCGTCCGATCAGATCATCACTCCGAAATACACTTTTCAGCAGTTCTGTAACGCGCTTAAGGGCCCTATCTCCCTCCAAATGACCAAAGCGGTCGTTGATCCGCTTAAAATTGTCTACATCCAGCAAGATCATCACCCCTTCCCGGTCTTCATCGGAAACGGACAGGTATTCCTCCACTTCGTCTCTGAAGGTCGTGCGATTATAAACATTGGTCAACGGGTCCCGTCGGGCGGCATCCCGGTGAGCCAATTCCCGTCGCATTTGTACATCAATATTTTTGAGATAGAGCAGCGCGTAGGCATTTTCTGTAAACTGTTCCCGGAATGTATGGGCCACCAATTCCACCCAAATCCAGTGACCATCCAGAAGTCTCTGGTATCGTAGCCGATGTGTGTCTGGTGGTGCGCAAAGCAGACTTTTCCAGTCATTTTTAGGGAAATTATCCAGCGGTATTTTTTCAGGAAGCCGCACCTGGTCCTTTGCCTTGCGCATCATAAATTTCAGGATGCTCTCCTGTTTCTCAAAAGGCTCTTTTTCATACCCGGCCCATAATCCGCCTGCGGCCCTGATCTGGCGGCTCTCCAGGTCCACTTCTGCATAAGCGATTGCCTCTGACAAACTGGCATGGTAAAAATCCCGAATCCGCATATTCTCCAACTGCAGTACGCGTTCCGGGTCTGCTGCATCCAGTAACACGGTTACGGAATTGGGGTCCGTCCGATCTGTATCCAGATGACAGACACGAAGATCAAACCATTCATAGTTTCCTCGTTTGCTGCGCAGCAGGATTTCCTGATTGTCCAGATCTTGACTGTGCACCGTGTCTTTAAACAGCTCTGTAAACTGTTTGGCAAAGTGGGGATGGACAATTCCCTCATTTACCCAGCACTGCGGGAAATGTTCTTCATAAGACTCCTCCCCAGCCAATAGCGTCCGCTGGGTATGAAAGTGAATACTTTCCGTGTTCCTATTGAACTCAAACACTTCTTCTGCCTTTGCATCCGGCAAAAGAACAGGGCGCTCCACACCAGATATGATCCGGTGATAGCCTTCCAGGCAGATCAATCCATCAGTGTCTTCTGTCCGAATTCCTGTACAGCGCACCATTACTTCACCAAGCGTGGGATGTTCCCATGGATATTCCAACTGCATCACATGCTTGGCATCCATCATTTTCTCTACCGTTTGATTGACATACTGGCAATATCCATCCTTGATGCGTCCATACCAGTACCGGTAACATTCCTCCGGCGAAAGTTCCGTTTCAATTCCCAAAATGCGCCGCATGGTTTCGTCAGCAAACATCTCACGCCGGTCACTCTTTGGATCCAGGCGGATGAACCATAAACCCAAATCCGTATTTTTCAATACATCGCGGTAGTGCAGGTCCAAAAGTTCGCCCAGCCGTTCTTCCGTCTCGTTGTGATGGAAGCGGTTGTTCAAAAACAAAGACAGCATTCGAATCAAGCTGTCATCTTCAATGCAGTGGCGAGGATTGTCCACGCCCAAAAATCCGGTCAGGGTTTTCCCCTGCCAGATCGGCGCAGCCAACAGACGGCGGATTCCCTGAGGCTGTAAGGTCTCCCACTCATTGGGATTACTTTTTCGCAATTCCTCCATATCAGAGATTACAACGGCCTTCTGCTGGTAAAACAAATCCAGCCACCGCTGCAATACTATTTTGGGAATTTTTTGAAGGTGCTCCTGCTCGGATTCCACACCTTCCCGGTTCCACTCATAGGTGTTGTTCCAGATATCTTCCTCTGCTTCGTCCGGCTCAAAAATATAGGCGCGATCCGCCTGATAAAACTCTCCCACCAGCTGCAACATATGGAGCGTGGCTTGTTTCATGTCCGATTCCTCGGCGAGAACCTGAGCACATGCCAGCACGCTTTGTGCAAAGTCCAACTTTTCCCGCACCCGCTGGCTGACCATTTCATGCTCCGACACATCAATGGCAATCTCCAACCGCACCATTTTCCCTCGCCACGGAATCAGCTTGTCCTTCAGCATAAAATGACAGTTTAGAAGTTTGTTATCTCTTTCCCAAATGTAAAAGCTGTCTCTTCTCAAACAGTCATTGGTACAAAACTCACAAGGATCATCCTTTCCCTGCAGAACTTTATAGCATTTTTGTCCCTGGTAATCATAAACCCCTGTCAGACGCCGCCCTGCCGGGTTCAGATAATACAGCTCATAGGTAACCAAATCGCTGACATAAATGATCTCATCCATGGCATCCAAGACGGTCTTAAGAGATTCCGGTGTAGAAACAACATCTGTTGGAAATCTCCCCGCCCTCCAATGAAATCCACGCAGCGCCTTTTGCAAGCGCATTCTTGAAATATATGCGGGACTTTCCTTTTGAAGAAAACATGCTTCAAACTGTTCCTTTGTGTAGGGCTTGTGAAACAAAAAACCCTGCAAAAGGTCCGGATGGAGTTTTTCCAGAGTAGCCAGTTCTTCCTGGGTCTCCACCCCTTCACAGCACACCCGGATCTGAGAGGAATGTGCAAGCTCCACCATATTGCTCAGCAGCCGGTAATTATATGCGCTGTGTTGGATTCCGCTGACAAAACAGCGGTCTATCTTGATCTCATCAATCTCCAGACCTTTGAGATAACTCAAACTGGAATACCCGGTCCCAAAGTCATCCACAGAGATCTCGATCCCAGCCTGTTTCCACTGGTAAAAAATCTTGTTGAAGAGCGAATAGTCCTGCAACTGCATGCTCTCTGTAACCTCAAGGGTTAACGCCTCGCCTGGCAGTCCGCTTTTCTGCACCGTCTCCAGCACCAATTGGGCAATATTTTTTTGGGCCAGTTGAACATAGGAGACATTCACACTGATGTGCATCTGAGGGATTTCCTTTCGCCAAGCAAAACATTGACGCAGTGCCGTCTCCAGTACCCATAAGCCAACCTGGCAGATCATCCCAGACTGTTCCAGGATTGGGATAAACTCTTGGGGGCTAACGGCTCCTCTGGTGGGAGAGTTAAATCTCAAAAGCGCTTCCGCGCCAAAAATATCGTAACTGTGAGAGTGAATCTGTGGCTGGTAGCATACATAGAATCCTTGAAAGTCGTTCAAGATGCTCTGCCGGATCTCCTCCTGCAATTCAATGGTGTAAAGTTTCTCCTCATAGTCCTTCTGGGAGAAAAAAGACAGGGTATCCTTCCCCATCCGCTTGGCTTTATCCAATGCGTCTTCAGCATACTGATACAGGGAACTGGAGTCTTCATTCGGGTGGTTATGATATGCTACCGCTCCAGCCGAAACAGTACAGTGCTCTTTTAAAAGTTCACGCACCCGCATGTAAAACTCTTGGACTTCCTGCAAATCCGAAGCCGGAAGATTCACCGCAAAGCAGTCGCCATTGACCCGGTAGATCCGCAATCCGGTGTCTACGCACTTTTCCAAGGTATCCGCTACCGTTTGCAGTATATGGTTTCCAACGTCCCGTCCCTGCCGAATATTAATGTTTTTCAGGTTGTCAATCCCAAGCAGAAGTAAAAAGCAGGGTTTGCCTGCGTCCAGGACATTCTTGATATCCTTCTGCAACCTTGCCGACGTGAATGCACCTGTAAGGGCATCTACCTCCCCGGCCAGGACCGTATCTGAAATACGTCCGATCATTCTCAGCGGATGCCCTTTTTGATCCATCTGACACTGGCCGCGGCAGCTGATCCAAACCCGATTGCCCTCCCGGTCTACCAACCGGTATTCCATATTATGCTTTTTCACTTCTCCGCGACGGAGTCGTTCAAACTCCATCTGCAGCATGGGCAGGTCTTTTTCATAAACGACTTTGCACCAGTCTTCCACGGTGCAGATAGTCTGTCCCGGTTCCATAAGGGCGTACCGCTTCCAGATTGGTCCGGGAAAATAGACTCGATCTGACTGAAAATTCCAGGAAAACAGATAATCATCCGTGCTGTCGCTTAAAAACCGCAGAATTTCCAGCTGCGTCTGAATCGCTTCGCGATCTTTTTCATTGGCTTCCAAAAAGAACCTCTCCTTTCCTGCCGCATCTTCAACTCGAGTCTTCCTATCCGCGCAGCCGGAAAGGCACTTGTCTCAAAATCATTTCTGGGGCGCTTCGTCTTTACTCTGTCCGTCGGCTTGCTGCGTCAGTTCCGTCCAGATATGATTTACTTCTTCCATACAGCTAAAATACAGGCTGGTCAAAAGATTCGTAGGAATTTCCAGCTCATCGGCCAGCTGGTCGATTTTTCCCCAATCCGCCCGTTCATAGCTCAGGGCCAGGTCATAGAGCATTCCACAGCGCCCCGTACGGTGGAGCAGTGCTTCCTTGATCTCCTCCCGAACAGGGATCTGCTCCAAAATCTCCTCCATAGGGGCGTCAATGAGACAATTCAGTGTGGAGAACATTCCCATGAGGTAGGCCTCCGGCTTGGAAATGGGAATATCCTTGGCATAATTCATCAGGCTGCTGCAAAAGCTGGCCCGCATAAAGGACAACCGCAAGAACTCCTCTGCGCCCTCATCCATCGGATTTTCCGCGTTGCTGGCGCTGAGCAGATAGACCCACTGCTTGAGTTCCTTCAATCCCACGGTCATAATGGCCTGCCGGACAGAGGTAACCCGTCTGCGCATGGAAAAGTACCGGGAATTTGCGATCTTCAAAAGGCCATAGGTCAGTGTGGCATCCACGGAGATGATCCGCTCGATCTCCTCTACATCCGGTTCATCTTCCAGCACCGCTACCATCAGCCGGAAAAAGTTGCTCTGCAGATAACCGCTGTTGTGAGTCTTCTGCATCATTTTCTCCGCCACGAATGAACCTTCCATGGCGTCCGCTTTTAGTTTCAAAGCCCGCTGATACAGTGCGTCGGTGTCAATTCCCACCGCCACACATTGTTTATTCATACTGTGGGCGATCTCAATGATATTTTTAAGGGTAAGTTCAGGTGTGTTGGCAAAGTTAAGTTTGATGTAGTCAATACTGTCCAGCAGGGCCAGATACCGGGGCACGAACTGAAACTCATTGACCGCAATCTTGTAGCCGTCCTTGGCATATTGGTGAATCATATGCATAGCCAAGGGATGGATGATGACGCTGTCATCAATTTGAATCACCAGTTCGTCCTTGTTGAACAGTCTCGGCGTCTTCTTCATCAGCAGCGTGGTGGTAAAGGTCATAAAATTCAGCGTCCCCCGCAGCAGCTTATCGGTGTTGAGGGTTAAAAAGTTGTAAATGGTATCTGCCGCTGCAAAATCGTTGGCACGCTCCGCGGCTTCACCGCTGCCGAAAGCCTGGTTCTCTCCGTGATACAGAATCTCGTATCCCACGATGTGGTTGGCGGGGTCCTTAATGGGCTGACGTACGATGTACTTGCTGCTCATTGATTTGCTCCTCCCTTTTGGCCATCCTGACTCTTTTTCAAAAGCTCATCCAAAATTTCAATCAAATGTCCGATCTCCGGTTTGCTGAGCTGTTCATCTGCACCCACTTCTTTTCCCTTGCGGCGCATTTCCTCCGTAATCAAAGAGGAAAAAATCACCACCGGAATAAACTTGAACTTGGGATGGGTCTTGATGAGCTTGGTCAGGTGATGGCCGTCCATCTCCGGCATTTCCAGATCCGTGATGATAAGGGCTACACGGTTCTCCAGATCCTCACACCCTTCCAGCTGACGCAAAGCATCCCAGAGCTCCTTGCCGTTGGGGAACATGGTCACATTTTCATACCCCGCCCGAACCAGTGCTGTCTGAATCATTTTGGTGAGCAGGATGGAGTCCTCCGCCACCCAGATAGGACTGGTACTGCGCTCCCTTTTTCCCAGAGAATCTACTTCACTAAGCTGGATACTGGTCTGAGGAGCAATCTCCGCCAGGATTTTTTCAAAGTCTAGGATGCTGACCAGCTTCCCGTCGCACTGGGCAATGCCCGTAGTCACGCCGTCGACACCGCCGGATATGGTGTTGTCCGGCTTATGGATATCCTGCCAGGAGATGCGGCTGATTCCCACCACGCTGTGTACCCGGAAAGCTACAAACATCTTGTTGAAATTGGTGATGATGAACAGATCCTTGGGTCCCTTGGGGCATTCTTTGTCCGTCAGGTATTTGGGAAGGTCCACCACGGTAATGACAATATCCCGGGGCTTGAAAATCCCCTCCACCGCCGGATGCACATGCGGCATGGGTTTTACGGTATCGGAGAGCATGATCTCCCGCACTTTTGCCACATTGATCCCAAAGAGATTGTCATTAATGGTAAACTCCATGATCTCAATTTCATTTGTACCGGTTTCCAGCAAAATGCCATCTTTCTTTTCATTTGCCATGCTTATCCCAACTTTCTATGTATGTTCCTTCCAGGGGAATCTTTAAAATATCAATTCCGGCTTTCCAAAACTGCGTACGCAGGCCTGCCCGGACTCCGGGTCAAAGAGCAGCGTTCGGGCGACGCTCCCCCCCACATCTTCCCGCAGCAGGCGGACCCCCTCTTTGCGCAGGACCATATGGGCGCTTTCAATGTTGCGCTGACCAATATTCCCCAGGTTTCCGCCCCCCGGAACATCGAACATTCTGGCCCCGCCGGCCATCTTGGCCACGATCCGGGTTCGCATGGCGCCTTGTTCCTCCATCTGCCGCAGTGTCGCCCGGATGCCGGTGTCCGCGTACTTCAAAGGGGATTTCCGATTGGTTTCCATATTCAGCGGCAGCATCACGTGCACCAGCGCCGCCAGCCGGATCAGTGGATCGTACAAGCAGATTCCCAAGCAGGACCCCAGCGCATACGTGATAAGCATTCCCTCTCCGCGGGTCATTTTCATATCCGCGATGCCAACCACCAATTTTTTATCCATCCAAAACCCCCAGCTTTTTCAAAAGGAAATTCAGTGAACGGATATCCGGAGAAAGCAGCAGCCGGCACGGAACTTTCCGCCCATCGCAGATGAAATCTGCACCGATGGTCATAATGTAGTCGGACTGTCCGCCGAATTCCGCCATGGGTACCGTTAAAATGGCCCCCTGCATATCCACTGCAAACGCAGGCACAGTCAGCCGGGTGGTGATCTCCGCCAGACCGGAAAGGGCGTTGATAAATGTGGAAATCATAATGTTTCCCACCTCCACCAGCGCCGAGCGGTCCAACTCTGACAGCTCCTCATACTTGGAAACCGTCCGGCCTGCCATCCGCTCCAGTACCAGATTGACGAATTCCATTTGCTGGACTGAAAGCATGATGCCATTGATCTCTCCGGACATATGGACCAGCACGCCAGCGGTGATGACTTCCGGTCCACCGATCCAGTCGATGGCCTCATTGTATCCCATGATCCGCACCTCCGGCATGCTGATGCGCACCTCGCAGCCCAGCATGCTGGAAAGTGCCGTGGCAGCATTGCCGGTGCCAATGCTGCCGATCTCCCGGATAGCATCCAATTCCAGGCCGTTCAATTCCTCATACGTTTTCATTGCCATCCCCCGTTATACGTTAGCCAGGCTGTTGACCGTGGTCTCCACCTCATCCGCTGTGGTCACCATCTTCAGCGCGTAGCTGTAAGAGCGCTGCGCTTCAATGACGCCGGTGAGCTCTGTGGCAAGATCTGCATTAGAGCTTTCCAGATAGCCCCGCTGGAGCTTTGCGGTGCTCGCCCAAACAGATCCGTTTTTGGCATTCATGACGAATCGTCCGCTGCCAACCCGCTCCAGGCCGTCCTGATACTGGATGGCAAACACGCCAATCGGAAGATCCGCCGACGGGTCTGTCACTTCAATGGGATAGCCGTCCGCCCCCAGCACCTGGCGTCCCTCTCCATCAGAGAGATAATAACGGGTCTCCAAAACCGGCTCCTGGGCGCCGTTATCTCCAGTTCCCTGGGTACCATCGTCCGCCTGCTGCTCCACCTGGAGGGGGGAGAGGGTAAAAGAGCCGTCCCGGGTGAAGGAGACCTCACCGCTGGTGGGATCATAGAGCGCGAAAAAACCATCTCCCACAATGGCGTAATCCAGATCACGGTCGGTCTGCTCCAGAGGGCCTGAGGAAAAATCACTGCCGGTCAGTGCCAGGGCACTGCCGCTCCCCTTAGGCAGCTGGTTTCCGTCCGCACCGCCCAGCATTCCATACATCAGCGTCTGGAATGCAGGCATCTGGGCTTTAAAGCCATAGGTATTGACATTGGCAATATTGTTGCCATGGACGTCCAGATGCCGCATCTGCTGCTGTGCGCCCACGGCGGCACTATAAAATGCCTGAATCATGGTTGATCGCTATCCTTTCTCAGAGTCTGCCCACCTCAGTGGTGGCCTTGGTCAGCAGGGAATCGTAAAGCTTGAGCACCTGGGCACCGCCTTGCAGCGCCCGCTGGGCTGTGAGCATCTGGGTCATCTCACGCAGCATATCCACATTAGAATCCTCCGTATATTTCCAAAGCACAGAGGGCATCTGGGCTGACTGGGCCTGCTGCCCATTTGCCTGAAACAGCCCGCTCGTTCCCTTGGCAAGCTGTCCGTTATCCGGGAACGTATACACACCGATCTGTCCCAGGTAGCTGCCTGTACTCTCGTCATAGAGTCTGCCGCTGCCGTCGGCACGGATGCGGTCGGTGGAAAGTGTAATGGGGGAGCCATCTGTTCCCAGCACCAGACCGTGGCCGGACAGGCATAGCCTTCCCTGCTCGTCCAGAGAGAAATTCCCGTCCCGGGTATACTCCACACCGTTGTCCGTCTGGACAGCAAAGAACCCATCCCCCTGGATGGCAAAATCCAGCGGCATCCCCGTCTCCTTGAAGCTGCCCTGGGTATAATCCACATAAAGCTGATCCGGCGCCAGAATGTAGCTCTCTCTGCCGATCTCCGCAGCACCGCTTTTGTCCTTGTTTCCAACCCGGCTGATGAGGACATCCCGAAAAGTCCGGTCTGTGTAGGTCTCCGCTTTGTAGCCGGCAGTGGAGAGATTGGTCATATTGTTGCCGATCACATCCAGCCGCCGAGTTTGGGACAAGATGCCGGATGTCAGATTATAAAAGCCCTTTGTCATATCACACCGCTCCTTTTCTCCTTCGCCCTCAGGCTTCCAGATACTGCTTCATTCCCGTCCGCAGGCGCTGCAGCGCACGGCTGTGGATCTGGGAGACCCGGGCGGCGCTGACACCCATCACCTGGGCGATTTCCTTCATGCTCAGTTCCTTTTCATAGTAGAGCGAGAGCACGATCTGCTCATTTTTCCGCAAGGCGGAGATGTTCTGTGCCAGGACGCTGTGGAACTCCTGGGTCTCAAATTCCTCCTGGGGTGAATCCACCTGTTCTCCCTGCGCCAGAGATTTCTCCGCGGCGCTGCCGCAGGCATCTAGGACTGCCTCAAACGATACCAGACTGGTTACGGCAGTCTCAGATACCAGTGCGTCATACTGCTCCCGGGTCAGTCCCAAGTATTCTGCTACCTCTCCGCTCTCGGGGTCCCGGCCCAGCTTGACAGCCAGCTCATCCACCGCCCGGCTGAGCCGAGTGGCCTTCTGGCGCACCTGACGGGGCAGCCAGTCCTGTTTGCGGGCAAGGTCCAGAATCATCCCCCGCAAGCGTTTGGAGACATACGTCTCAAACTTGACATTTTGGGAGGGATCAAACTTATCCACCGCATTCAGCAGCACCAGCAGCCCTTCCTGCACAATATCGTCCAGTTGGGCAAAGCTGCTGTAAATACCTGTGGCCTGGGCAGCAGTTCTGCGCACAAGATCAGTAAATCGCAGAACCAGCATCCATTTGAGCTCCTGATCGCCAGTCTTTTTATAGAGGAGCAGCAAAGACTGGTTGTCCAGCTTTTCTGCCTCCTCCCGGGACAGAGAGGCCTGGATTTCTTCCTGGGGGGCCTGTAGGGCCGCTGTCTGTTCCATTTGTCCCCGTCCCTCCTTTCCTTAGGTCTGTGCCTGCTGGGGCTGCAGGGTAATGTTGCCGATGGCCTGGATCTGTACGTTGTTGGTGATCTCACTGAAGGACAGTACATAAATGTCCGGATAAAACTGGGAAATCATTCGGCTGAGGTACACCCGTATGACCTGGCTGGTCAGCACGATCGGCGTCTGGGACAGCTCCTGAAATTTCTTGCGCAGCTCGCCCAACTGTGTCATGATCTGCTGCATCACATCCGGGCTGAGGGCCAGATAAACTCCATGGTCGTTTTTGGTCAGGGCGCTGAGGATCTTCTTTTCCACCTCGGCATCCAGCGTCACCACCCGCATCTGCCCGTTCTCGCAGAAGCGCCGGGTGATGGTGCGGCTCAGACGGCCGCGGACCTGTTCGGTGACGATGTCGGGGTCCCGGTTGGGTCCCGCATCCACGATGGCCTCCAAAATCAGGCCCAGGTCCCGGATCGGAACGCCCTCCTTGAGCAGCGCCCGCAGGACCTTTTCCAGCCCGCTGTAAGAGATGGCCCCCGGAATGGCATCCGCCACCAGCTCGGGCTCCGTCTTTTTCAGATTTTCCACCAGTTGCATGGTCTCGGTCCGACCCAGGAGTTCGTAGGCATGCGCTTTGATGACCTCCGTCAAGTGGGTGAGCATCACCGTCAGCGGCGTGATAACGGTATAGCCGTAAATCTCCGCCATCTCCTTGTTCTCCGGCAAAATCCACCGGGAAGGAATGCCATAGGCGGGCTCGATGGTCTCGATGCCGTCGATCTCTCCGCTGGGATTTGGCGGTTCCAGGGCCAGGTAGTAGTCCACCAGCACCTCGCCCCGCGCCACCTCTTCTCCCCGGATGCGGATCACATATTGGTTGGTCCCCAGGGCCGCTCCATCGTGCAGGCGAATGGACGGGATCACGAAGCCCATATCCTGGGCATACTGCCGCCGGAAAATCACGATGCGGCTGATGAGCTTTCCTCCGCTGTTTTCATCCACCAGTGGGATCAGGCTGTAACCGAACTCCATTTCGATGGGCTCCACAGGCAAAAGGGAATAGACATTGCTGATATCCTTGAAGTACTCCGCTTCTCCTCCCGCGGGCTCCGCCGCAGGCGAAGGCTGCTCGCTCTGGGCCTGCTGCGCACTTTCCTGCGCCTGGGCCTCCTCCATTTTCCTGCTGCCCACCGCGCCGGCGGCGCTGAGTACGCCGCCCACCAACAGCAGCGGAAGCGTGGGGGTTCCGGGGAAAAATCCCAGCAGGAGCAAAATGACACCGGTGGCCAGGATGGCTCGGGGCTGAGCCTTGAACTGGCTGATTACATCGGTGTTGAGGCTGCCGTCGGACACAGATCGGGTGACGATCATGCCGGTGGCAGTGGAAATCATCAGCGCCGGCAGCTGGGACACCAGGCCATCACCAATGGTGGCAATGGAGTACACATTGAGCACCGTGGCAATATCGCTTCCGCCTTGGACCACACCGATAATCAGTCCCGCCACAAAGTTGATGGCAGTGATGATCAGCGACATGATGGCATCGCCCTTGACGATCTTGGTGGCGCCGTCCATCGCGCCGTAGAAGTCTGCTTCCTTTTGGATCTTGTAGCGGCGCAGCCGGGCCTCTTTTTCGTCGATGAGGCCGGAACTCAGGTCCGCGTCAATGGCCATCTGTTTGCCGGGCATGGCATCCAGCGTAAAGCGGGCCGCCACCTCGGACACTCGCTCGGCACCCTTGGTGATAACGATAAACTGCACCAGCACGATGATGAGGAAGATCAGCACGCCGATCACGATATTGCCCTGGGTAATGAGGTTGCCGAAGGCCTTGATGACGATGCCGGCCTCACCGCCGTCCCGGAGGATCAGTCGGGTGGAGGAAACATTCAGGCCCAGCCGGAACAGCGTGGTCACCAGCAGCAGCGAGGGAAAGATGGAAAACTCCAGCGGCTCGGAGATGCTCATGGTGATCATCAAAATCATGATGGAAAGGGAGATATTCAGGATAATCAGTACATCCAGCACCGGCGCCGGCAGCGGAATGACCAGAAACAGGACGATGACCACCACCATCAGCGATATGGCATTGTTCAAAATTCGCTTCATAATCCCTCTGTAATCTGTCTTGTATGTTACGTTTTGTCGTTGAGGCGATAGAGATATACCAGCACCTCTGCCACGGCGTTATACAGCTCCGGTGGGATCTCCCGTCCCACTTCCGCAGAGGCATAGAGCGCCCGGGCCAGGGGCACATTCTCCACCACGGCCACCTTGGACTCCTCCGCTACCTTGACAATGCGCAGGGCCAGGGAATCCTGGCCCTTGGCCAATACCACCGGAGCGGAGTCCTTTTCTGGTTTGTAGCGCAGGGCCACGGCAAAGTGAGTGGGGTTTCGGATGACAACATCTGCCTGCGGCACATTCTGCATCATGCGGGACTGGGCCATCTTCCGCTGGAGTTCCTTGATCCTCCCCTTTACCTGTGGGTCACCTTCCGTCTGCTTGAACTCCTCTTTAATTTCCTGCTTGGACATGCGCAGCTGGCGTTCATAGTCCCACCATTGATAGAGGAAATCCGCGCCGGCCAATACCGCATAGGCAACGACAATCCGAATGGCCATCTGGACGGCCAGATCCATCAGATACGCCCCGCCGGCGGCCACATCTGTAAACATCAGTTTCGGGAAAGTGTCCACCACGCCCTTGAGAAAGCTGTAAATCAGGTAAAGCAGCACCAAAATCTTCAAAATTCCCTTGAACGCTTCCACCAGGCTGCGCAGGGAAAACAGGCGCTTGAACCCCTGAATGGGATCGATGCGGCTGAACTTGGGCCGCAGGGCCTCCCCAGCCACCAGCATTTTGGTCTGCAAAAACGTCGCCGCTACACCGGCCACTGTAGAAGCCCCCAGCAGCGGGCCGGCAGACCAGGCCAGTGCTTTGAGAAACTGCATTGCAAGCTGCCTGGCGCCGGAAAATTCCTGGGACTCCACAGGACCGGCCATGGAGATGCACAGGCGGAAAAACCGGCTGATCTGCTCCCCTGCCTCCGGTGCGCTCAGTGCCAGCACCGCAATTCCCACCAGCAGGACCGCTACGGAAACCGCATCGTTGCTGAAAAAGATATTGCCCTTCTTGCGTTCGTCCCGACGTCTTTTTGGAGTTGCCTTTTCGGTTTTCTGGCCGTCCGCCACCGCTTGTCACCTCCCGCCGCAGTTCGCGCTGCTCACTGGGCTCCTGCCATCACCTGCAGCATTTCGCCCAGGGTATCCAGCATATTTGCCTCCATGTCCAGTAAAAACTCGTTGATGGGCGTGAGAAACAACAGCAGCAGCACAAGACCGATGATGATCTTGAGCTCCATGTTGATGACAAAGGCGTTGATTTGCGGGATGGCCTTCATCAAAATCCCCATTCCAAACTCTCCCAGCAGTTCAGCAGCCAAAATGGGGAAGGCCAGCTTCACCGACAGCACCATGCAGGTCACAAACACCTCCACCATGCCCGATGCCACTGCCTCACCCAAGGACACCGTGCCGTAAGGGACCACCTCGCCGGAGGAGAGGAAGATCCGCAGCAGGGTGTAGTGCCCGTTCTCTGCAAAAAACGTCAGCACCAGCAGCACGTTGAGCAGCGAGGCGGTCACCGTCATATTCACCTGGCTGCTGGAGTCGTACACCTGGGCCATATTCAATCCCATCTGGGCATCAATGACCTCACCGCCCAGCTGTACTACGGAGAAAAAGAGCTGCATCACAAAGGACAATACCAGTCCCACGCACAGTTCCAGCAAAAGCCGCACCACCAGCTCCACCACCGTGGACGGCGGTGTCACGGAGGCGTCTTCCGTACCCCAGACAAAGACGGAGAGGACCATCGCCAGTCCTGCTTTTACGAGGCTCGGCAGGTTTGTCCTGCCGAAGAGGGGATTTGTAAACACGAATCCGCTCACCCGCATCAAAATCAGCTCGAAAAGGTACAGGGCACTCCAATCCATGCCATAGGCTCCTTACATCAGCGTAAACAAATATCGGGTGAAATCCTGGAGGGTCTCCAACATCCAGCCGCCTCCCACCAGCAGGATCAAAATCACCACCAGCAGTTTCAGAATAAACGAGAGAGACTGCTCGTGGATCTGAGTCACCGCCTGGAAGATCGCCACCAGGATGCCCACCAGCATGCTCAAAATCAGCATGGGCGCACCCAATTTCAGGGCAACTACGACAGCCTCCCGCAGAATATCCACCGTATCCATGGCCTATCCTCCCTGCGTCATTGAAATCCCTGCACCAGCGTGGAAAACAGCAGATGCCAGCCGTCCAGGCTGATAAACAGCAGCAGCTTAAACGGCATGGAGATCATGGATGGCGGCAGCATAATCATTCCCATAGACATCAGGGCCGATGCGACCACCACATCGATGAGCAAAAAGGGGATGTAGAGATAAAAGCCGATCTCAAAAGCCCGCTTGAGCTCGGTGGTCATAAAAGAGGGCACCACAATCCGCAGCGGCAGAGCCACCGCACCGTCCTGGTCTTCCGGGACGTCCTGCCCGGCCAGGTCGCAGAAGAGCTTCAGGGAGCTTTGCTCCGTATTGCGCAGCATGAACTCCTTCAAGGGCACCTCCGCCCGTGCTACGAACTCCTCCTGTGTAATCTGCTCTTCTACATAGGGCTCGTAAGCCGTGGTCTGGATCTCGGTGATGACCGGAGACATGGTGAACAGCGTGAGAAACAGCGCCATGCCCACCAGTACCATATTGGGAGGATTCTGCTGCAAGCCCATGGCAGAACGCAGAAACGAAAAGGAAATGATGTACCGGGTAAACGAGGTCATCATCACCACGATAGAAGGCAGCAGCATCACCAGCGTAGTCATGAAGAGGATCTGCAGCGTCTGTACGTTCTCCCCGTTTACATTGATTAAGCTATCCAACTTCCTACCTCCTCACGGTCTGCGCTGCTCCAGCACTTTGCGCAGCGCCTCCCGGAAATGGAGTCCTTCGCCGCCGTTTCCGTTTGCGTTCTGCTCCGGACCAGATGCGAGCCAGCTTTCCGCCTCTTCTTTCGTCAAAACCCGCAGGCAGGAGATGCTACCGGAGGAAACCCCCAGCAAATAAACCGTCTCCCCCACCCGGGCCAGGACCAGTCTCTGGTCCCGCCCAAGGGCCATCTGGTCCAAAACCTCCATGCGCCCGCCGATTCTGCGCTTTACTGCCAGGCGGCCCGCCACATGACGGGTAGACCAGTACGCCAGTACCAGCACCCCGCAGGTGAGGAGCAGGGCCCAAAGCACCTGGCCAATCGCTTCCAATGCTTTCAAGCTACGTGCCTCAGGGATTGCCCACGATGGAGCTCACCGTTTTGAGCAGGCGGTCAGGCTTAAAGGGCTTGACGATAAAGTCCTTGATACCGGCCTGCACAGCCTCCACCACCATGGCCTCCTGGCCCATGGCGGAACACATCACCACATTGGCATTGCTGTCCTTGGCACGAATGGCCTTGAGAGCTTCCAGGCCGTCCATGTTGGGCATGGTGATATCCATCAGCACCAGATCGGGGTTGATTTCAAAGTATTTTTCCACCGCGTCCTTGCCATCCACTGCTTCGTAAATATCCGTGTAGCCGCTCTTGGTGAGCGTGTCCCGGATTACCTTTCTCATGAACGCCGCGTCGTCCACAACCAGAATCTTAGCCATGCTTTTTCATCCTTTACATTTTTTTGTTTTGACGGATTATTTCCTCGTCAATTCTTATTGAAAAGTTCTGCGTGCTTGAGTACCTCGGTAATCCGGACGCCGAAATTGTCGTCGATCACCACTACGTCGCCCCGGGCAACACATAGCCCGTTGACAAACAAATCCACCTGGTCGCCCGCCAATTTATCCAGCACCACCAAAGATCCTTTGGACAGGGCCAGAATATCTTCCACCTTCCGGCGGGTACGTCCGATCTCCACGGAAATCTCCAGCGGGACGGACATGATCATTTCCAGATTGTCGGCCTGCTCTTTACCCAGCCGTTCTCCCGCATCCAATTCAGGGAATTGGACCGGTTTGCTGTTGATGACCTTAGGCTCCGACACATAGACGGGCTGCGCCTGCGTGGCCGGAACCGCCTGTACGGGAGTAGGTTGGATCTGTGCAGCCGGAGTGGGCTGTGCAGTGGGAACCGTCTGAGACGCCGACTCCTGAACCGCAGGCTGGCTGGCAGCCGGAGACCCGTTTGCAGCAAGCAGCCGCTCGATTTCCGCCTGGCTGAGCACTGCCCCGTTGCTTTGGGCCGCCGGATTCTCCTGCGCGGGAGGGGCCACCGAAGTTTCTTGTACCGGTGCGGACTGAGCCGCCGGAGTTTCCTGCGCAGATGCAGGGGTGGCCTCCGTCTTGGCTTGTTCTTCAGGAGTACCGAAATTCATTTCGAATCCCGCCAGCAGCTCCCGGGCCAGGTCCACGGACATCACGTTGACGAACTCACTTTTGAGCACGTTTTCGATGCCCAGCATGAACCGGACCACCACCAGGTTTCCGGAATCAGTAGGAAAATGATCCTTCTTAAACTGTTCAATATCGTCCAGAGCAAAGGATTGGGGTGTGGAGATATTGACGGGATAGCCAAGAAAATCCGACAAAGCAGTGGAGGCCGCCCCCATCATCTGGTTCATGACCTCGCACACAGCACTGATAGTCAGCTCGTTGAGTTCGAACTCATCATCCGGTGTCTCGCTGCCCATCAGGATATCCACGATGGTTTTCACGTCACTGCGCTTGAGCAGCATGATATTGCTGCCCTCCAGGCCGGAGACATACTTGATCTCGATGCCGATGGCGGGTTCCAGTTCTCCAATGCTGAAATCCTCCACGGAGACCACCTGCACCTTGGGCGTCGTGATATCCACCCGGTGATCGAGCATGTTGGAGACAGCGGTAGCCGAGGAACCCAGGCTGATATTCATGAGCTCGCCGATGGCGTCAAGCTCCATCGAATTAAAGACTGTTTGACTCATGCTCCTTATTTCTCCTCTCTTTTCTGGATATGGCAGGTCTCCGCGATTTTAACGGCCATATTTCCGCCCTGAGTTCCCAGCTTGCCGCTGAACCAGGGCTGCCCGCCAATATACAGGTGGATGGGTTCCTGGGTGGAGTGTCCCAGGTCGATCACATCCCCTACATTCAAGCTATAAATATCCCGCAATGTCACATTAGTACGGCCCAGTTCCGCCGTGAGTTCCAAATCGGAATCCCGGAGGATTCCCAAAATCTCCTGAGAGTTGTCCTCTCCCGAGCCGCGGCCCACCTGGTTCATGTCAGCGATCTTGGCGAAAATGCTTGTCAGTATCGTACCAGGCAGGCAAATATTCATGCGGCCGGAGGCATTTGGGAACCGCAGGCTGATTCCGATGATCACTACGGTCTCGTCCAGGCCGATCAACTGCACCAGTGTGGGATTGGACTCTACTCGACGATAGTTGAAAGTCAAATCAATGTAATTTTCCCAGCTGCTCCCCATCACACTGATAAAGTCCTTGACGATGTTCTCATAAAGTTTGAGTTCCACCGTAGTAAAGGTATAGCCGGAGGGGACAGCGTCGCTGCCGTCGCCCTCGCCGCCCATCAGGCGATCCATCATATTGAGCATCAGCGCCGTACTGAAGTGGAGCAGTATGGGGGCCTCCTCACTTTGGGTTTTCCCATCCATCTCCACATCCGCCAGCGTCAGAACATCGCCGTCGGACAGGGCGTTGGAAAATTCATAGTATCGCTGCTCCTCCACGGATTCCACAGCGATTTCGCAGGTGGTATGCAGCAGGCCATTGATCCGGGAATTGATCATGCGGGTATAGTTCTCAAAAACGCCCCAGATCATCTTCAGCCGGTCTTTTGTAAACTTTCTCGGGCTGTAAAAATCGTATTTTCTGTACTTTTTCTCTGCACTCTGCTCTTCTTGGCCAAGATTCATCTCGCCGCTGCGGGCCGCGCTCAGCAGCGCGTCGATCTGGCTTTGGGATAATACTTCCGCCATTGGCTACTCCTCCTGGCCGGAGCCGGTCTGTGTACTTTCCTGGGCCTCCTGGCCGGCAGAGCCGCTGACGCCACCGCCCAGTCCGCTGTCCTCACCGGACCGCATGGTATAATACTGAGTGATATCATCTCCGCCTCCGCTCTGGAGATCCAATCCTGTCACCAGCAGTTCCACCCGACGGTTCTGGGCGCGACCGTCAGCCGTGCTGTTGTCTGCTACGGGACGCCACTGTCCATAACCCACGCTGACAAGTCTTGCCGGATCGATGATGTTTTTCTCCTGAAGATAAACCGTCACCACTGCGGCACGATTGGTCGCCAGGAAACGGTCTACCTCCGGGCGATTGGGCTTATCGGCACTGGCCTGGGCTGTGTGGCCCAGCACCCGGATCTCATCAATGGATTCACTTACGCCCGCGATGGACTGTGCCACCTGGTCCAGAATCTTCTTTCCCTCATCCAGCAGTACATAGCTGTCACCGTCAAAGAACACAGTATCATCAAAGGAGACGAAAACGTATCCGCTGCCCTTGGTAATGCTGACCTGACTGGTGAGGTTTTCCTGCTTGACATATTGCTCCATAGCCTGGTAGAGCGTCTCGATGTCAGCGTCCACCTGTTCCTGGGTCAGCTGGTCCGTAGACTGGGAACCTCCAGAAGTCTGCTGAGTTGATGCATCAGGGTTGAAGGATTCTACCAGGGCCATCCACTTCTGCTGATCCATAGAGGACATGGAGTATAGCATGACGAAAAAGCACAGCAGCAGCGTCACCATATCACCGTAGGTGTCCATCCAGTTGGCACCGCCACCGCCACTATGTTTTTTCTTCATTTCCGCACCTCCTTCCCCTGCGGGGGCAATTTTTTACTTGCCGCGTTTTCTCTTGCGGCCGCCTTCATTCTCACCCTGCGCGCCTTCCTCTCTGTCCTTTTGATTCATAAAGGTCATAAGACGCTCCCGCAGGAACTTGGGATTTTCACCGGATTGAATGGCCATGATGCCCTCCACAATGATCTGCCGGCACAAAACCTCCTCTTCGTCCCGGGCCGTCAGGTTCGCGGCGATGGGATTGAAGATCACGTGGGCCAGAAAGGAGCCGTAAAAGGTCGTGATCAAAGCCACGGACATGTTGGGCCCCAAAGAGTCCATATCCGCTCCATCCAGCGTTTTGAGCATATTGATCAAACCGATCAGGGTACCGATCATACCAAAAGCAGGAGCAGCGTTGGAGCCCCGCTCATACATGGCCACCACCTCCTGGTGGCGTGCCGAGGTCTGTTCGATATCATTTTCTAGAATGCTGCGCACCCGATCCGGGTCATTGGCATCCACAATCAGCATGATGGCCTGTTTGAAAAAGGGATCGGTCTGCTCGTTGGCCTTCTCCTCCAGTGCCAGCAGGCCATTCTTCCGGGCGATCTGCGCCAGTTCCACCAGCTGTTCCACATACGCAGCAGGATCAAATGCCTGGGCCCGGAGCATGATCTTGATATGCTTTGGAAAAGACTTGGCCAGTTTGGGATAGCACGCGATCACAACCGCCAGCGTACCGCCCACGACAATCAGAATACTGGACAAGTCAAAAAAGTTCCAAAGGCTGTCTGGTGAGAAGCCGAAGGTAAACATGGGACTTTGCCCGGGATGGATGCCAATGCTGACGATAATGCCAAACACGGTAAAAACCAGTGCCAGGGCAATTCCGATTAAATACACGATGTTCATACTGTCGATCCCTTCTATCTTTCACCCCGCAGGGCGGGTGCGGTCAACGCCGGTCAATCACCGAAATCTCCCGGTGGATGTCCTGAACCTTGGCGTTGTATTCCGCGATCTTCTGAATGATCTCTTCCACGGTGTCCCGCACAATGTAATAATCGTGGTTCATCATCACGACCTTACACTCCGGAATCAGTTCAATGCACTCAATTTGGTTGTGATTGATGAGAAACCGCTCATTGTTCATCTTCTTTAGTACGATCATAGGGCATCCTCCTCTCATACACCCCGCCCGGCACATCCGGGCGGGATGTTTCAGGTTTTATCAGCGCTTGATATTGACCAGCTCTTCCAGCATGGAATCGGTGACGGAAATGATCCGGGTGTTGGCCTGATAGCCGCGCTGGTAAACGATCATATTGGAAAACTCCGTGGCAAGGTCTGTGCTGGACCCCTCCAGATAAGAAGTCATGATACCAGTGCCGCTCTTGGCGGAGAGCATCGTAGCCGGATCGGTATCACCGGCAGCGTTTTCAATCTTGCCGTTGTTGAGATAGCCGGTAACGGCGCTGTTGGGTGCACTGAGGGTAATGTCACCGGCGGCGTCTCCGGCGGTATAGTAGGGGCCGTCTGTATGGAGAAGTCCATTGGGGTTATCCACAGTACCCAGAGCCAGATATCCTACCACCACCGGGTCACCGGTATCCTTATTGGTACAGGTAATCTTGCCGTTGGCGTCGATGCTGAGGTTTTCATAGTCGATAAATCCGTCCACGTCCGTGGTGGGATCTACGTTTTTACCGGTGTCAGCATCCACACCCACGTACACGGCATCGCCCAACGTATCGGTAGCGGTGGACTTCATGGGCAGTCGGATGGGGGCCAGCGCCGTACTGGCGTTGCCCACGGTAGTCCCGGCGTCACCACCGGCAGTGGGATTGTCCAGGGAGCTGGTCAAAAAGCCGTAGACCAGATTGCCGCTGGTCTTATCTACCAAATAACCGTTGCGAAATTCAAAGTTTCCAACACGTGTCAAGGATAAGCTCTTTACGTCGTCCATGCTGTTGATATTCTGGCCGTTCGGCCCCACCAGGAAGAATCCATCTCCCTTGATGGCGCAGTCGGTAGCCAGTCCCGTGGGACTCAGGTCACCGGTAGACATGTCCAGGTCAATGGTTCCCACACTGCAGCCATAACCGATCTGCTGGGGATTGGTACCGCCCATGGTGGTGGTTGCGCCGGAACCAGCACTGAGGGTATTGTATATACTTTCCTTGAACGTAACGCGCTGGGCCTTGTAGCCATATGTATTGACATTGGCGATGTTGTTACCCACGACATTGAGCGCCTGCATATGGGTTTTCATGCCGGAAATCGCCGCGCTCATTGCTCCTGTCATAGACATGGTGTATCTTGCTCCTTATCTTGGTCTCAAAAAGACGAACGCCGCCGGGAAACCGTCATTCGGGCGGTCCCCAGAGCCTCCTTGCGGTCCTGCCCTCTGCATCTCACAGGAACACGGCGCCGTCAATGTTGGTAAAAATGTTCTCTTTCATCTCATCTTCCGACAAAGCGGTGATGACCCGTCCGTTGGGAACGTTGACGATAAACGCCAGACTCTGGTCCAGGGCCAAAATATTTTTAGCGCCCTTGGCCTCCGCCCGTTCCACGGAATCGCTCAGTCGCTCCAGCAGCGTGGGGGTCAAGTTGATTCCCCGCTCCTCGACCCGGCTCAAAGCATGTTTGGAAAATTCCACCGTTTTTGCCTGCGCCTGTTCCAGCTCCTTCTGGAACACTGCGCCGAAGCCGCCATCCGCCGCACCCGTGCTGCGTCCGGCACTGCTTGGCACTGCGGAGCCCGGAACGGGTGAATGGACAGATCCAACCATTGGATTCCCTCCTTCCGGTTTTATCACAGTGCCTGCGTGGTCTCCCCGCCAGTCTGCGAATCTCCGCCGTTCTCTCCGGTCTGACTGTCTCCACCGGTATCTCCTGTGTCAGGAACCTCCGGCAGCGTCCCCACTGCCATAATGCTGCTCAGGGGGTACATCTGGTCGTTGACGAAAATCACCGGCGTATTCTGATAGGTACCGGTCCCGGTGACCGTTCCCACAATCTCCTGCACATTCCCACTATCATCGTAGGTTCCCACAGTGACAGTCTTGCCCACCAGGGAGGCAGCATAGGTCATGGTGCTGGCGTCCGTTAGATTATCCAGGCTGGTCTTTACGCTGCTCATCATCTGCACCACGGACATCTGCACCAGCTGATTCAGCATATCCGAGGTATCGGCAGCACTGTCAATGGTCTGATTTTGCAGCTGGGCCACCATCAGTTGGAGAAAATCCGTGAAATCCAGGCCCAGGTCCTCACTGGGATCACTGACGGTATAGCCCAATTTCTCAAGCTCCTCTTTCGACATGGTGGCGCTGCTTCCGTCAGTGGCGTAGGAGTTGGCGGCGTAACGCGTGTCCAGGGAAAGAGGCATAAACTCGCTGCTCATGATTTTTTGTTCACTTCCTCACATGATCTCCTCCGGTCCCGTTTCCACAAGGCCCAGCCGCAGCTGGTGGAGAAACGATTCCGTCTCCTGTTGGGGAGCGTGCCGCTGTTGTTGCTGCTGTTGCTGCTGCTGACGTCCGCCCTCCTGATCCGGCTGCTGCCAGGACTGCTGATTTTGCTGGGGCTGTGGAACCTCCACGCGGACCTCGCTGTGGGTTCCGTCCTGGAGCAAAAGCCCCAGCGCACCGGCGTGATCCCCCAGCAGCTTGGCCGCCTCGGGATTCTCTGCCCGCAGCACCACATGGAGCGCCCCCTCTGGGGAGCGGATAAACTCTGCCGTCACCGTGCCCAGGTTGGCCGGTGAGAGTTGGATCTCCAGGTGCTGTGCGCCGTTTTCCAATCCACGGTTCAAAGCCTTCCCAAGGGACTGCTCCATTTCAGGAGCGGGAGCGGTGGTATCTACTGTAACCGTCTCCCCCACTTTCACCGGTATCTGCTCCGTCTGCCCAAACAGCTGGGTCTCCCAACCGGTAACGCTGTCCGTCACCTGAGGGGAATCTGTTTGTCGGGCGGTCTGCTCTCCCTGCCGGTCCTCAGCGGCAGCAAATGTGTCGTTGTGAGCGGTATCGGAGGCTCCCTCCTGCACCGATGCTTCCTGGATCTGTACCTGCTGTGTGGGGAGTTCCGCCAGCGGAGCGTTCTGCACCGGATCGGAAGATTGCTGCGCCGTCTGAGGCACCGCCATCTGAGACATTGCCGCCGTTTGGTCCGGCACCGATACCGCAGAGGGATTCGGTGCAGTCTCCCCACCGGAGAGCACCAGTTCCGCAGGAATGGACTGGACTGCCTCCTGCGGCTGAACCGCCGTCTCGCCAGTTTCCGGCTCAATCTGGCAGATTCCATTTGCCAGAAGTGCCGCACCCAGAGCCGCCAGGTCCACGCCTGCAATCTGTTTGTCCTTCTTTATTCCGTCCTGCCGGGGCAGTGCATCCTCCGTTGGAGTCTGGGAATCAGCGGTATCATCTCCCGTGTCCGTACCACTCTGGGCGGTGTGTTCCTGCCGCTGCTGGAGTAGCGTTTGAAAGGACGTTCCTGCATCCTGAGCGGAATTTTTCCCGGCGGACACAGCCGGAGGATTCCACGCAGCAGTATTGGCTCCTGCCATCTGCATCAAAAGCTGTGCTGCATACATCATGACATTCACCTCCTTTCACGGCGATTTGGATGTCCGCGATCAACCGGCAGTTCCCCGGCGTGCGGAGACCAGCTCATCGATGAACAACTCATCACTTTTTTGGACTTCCTTGTTGTAATCCTGCCATTTCTTTTCCCGCAGGCGCTCCAACACGGCCTTGTCAATATGGGCGCGCATCATCTGCTCCCGCTTCTCCTCTGCGGCACGGCGATAATCCTCCAGGAGCTTGTCCTCTTGAGCGATCTCCCGTTCCAAGAGCCGCAGTCCGCCTTCATAGGTCAGTGCATCCGCCGCAGTAATGCCGGCGGCCGCTGTGTCCCGGAACTCCTGGTTGAGCCGGCGATAGCGGTCCTCGGTCTCCGCCTTGCGTGCCTCCTGCTGCCGGACCTGGTCCAGTGCCTGGGCGTACTCGCCCTGGCAGCCGTCCAGGACCTGCCGGCGATAATCCAGCACACTGTCCAGACCAAACCGGAATTTCTTCATGTCTTACACCTCATTTTTACAAAAGCCTGCGCATGGCCTCCAGGTCTTCCTCGTAGGTAAATCCCTCGTCGACGCCTTGGGCCAAAAACTGCTGGATACCGTCAATTTTGCTGAGGGCGTAGTCCAGCTTGGGATTAGTGCCTGCCTTGTAGGCACCAATGGACACCAAATCCGCGTTCTTCTCATAGGTCCCCATCACATCCCGGATACGGGAGGCCAGTGCCCGGTGTTCCGGCGAGACAATGTCCGTCATAAGCCGAGAGATGCTGGCGCTGATGTCGATGGCAGGGAAATGGTTGCTGTTGGCCAGCTTCCGGGAGAGCACGATATGCCCATCCACAATACCGCGAACAGTATCCGCAATGGGTTCGTTGGTATCGTCGCCCTCCACCAGCACGGTATAAACACCGGTGATGGAGCCCTTCTGGAAGTTGCCGCTGCGCTCCAGCAGCTTGGGAAGCTCTGCATAAATGGAGGGCGTATAGCCTCTTGCCACAGGGGGCTCCCCAACCGCCAGACCGATCTCCCGCTGGGCCATGGCGAAGCGGGTCAGGGAATCCATCATCAGCAGCACATCCATTCCCTGATCCCGGAAATACTCGGCGATTCCAGTGGCAACAGAGGGACAGCGCTTACGAAGCATCGCAGGCTGGTCGGATGTTGCTACCACCAAAACCGAGCGGCTCATGCCTTCCGGCCCCAGGTCCTTCTCCATAAACTCCACCACTTCGCGGCCACGCTCGCCCACCAGGGCGATGACGTTGATATCCGCCTTCACGTGCTTGGCGATCATGCCCATCAGGGTGCTTTTGCCCACGCCGGAACCGGCGAAGATTCCGATTCTCTGACCTTTTCCGATGGTGAGCATCCCGTCAATAGCCTTGACGCCGAACTCCAGCCGCTCCCTGATGGGCGGGCGGGTCATGGGATTGATGTACTGCTCCTTCTCCACGCAAAAAGGCGTTCCTCCCGAGAAGGGTCCCTTGCCATCAATGGGCTGGCCCAGCGCATTAATGACCCGCCCTTTGAGAAACGGCCCTACGGAAAGCGTCAGCCGCCGTCCAGTGTTGCGCACGAAGTTTCCCGCAGAGATGCCGCTCATACTGGCGTAGGGCATCAACAAAATGCGGTCGTTTTTAAACCCCACCACCTCGGCCATCACCTGGCCTCCGGACTCGCCGTTATAAATGCGGCAGATGTCTCCGACGGCTGCCCGACCGCCGGAGGCCTCGATGGACATGCCCACGATATTTTCGATCTTTCCGGTGTAGCTGATGGTCTCCGCCTGCTGCACCTGCTGGATCATCTTTTCAAACAAAACCAGAGTCTCCCCTTTCAGCCTCCGTGGAGGATATCCCGAAGGTTGTGGATCTGGGTGGATACGCTGGCATCTATGATCTGGTCCGGCATCTCGATGATGCAGGTGCCGGACTCATCGTCTGCCAGGGGAATCAATTTGATGTGGTCGGACAGCCCTGCCAAAGTGGCTGTCAGCTCCGGTGTGATCTGGGCCAACTCCTTGGCGTCACAGCCGCCCACATAGATACGGACCCACTCCCGCCGCTTCAGCCGCTCGGTAGCCATCTGAATCATACGGGCGATCACATCTCGGCTGCTTTTTAAGCTGATATGGATGATCTTCTCCGCCACCGCGATGCTCAGATCGCACAGCTCGTCTTGTGCTTTTTCCAGCAAATCTTCCCGGGCCTGGGTGGCCTTTTCCAGAAACGCACGCACTTCCTGCTGCTCTTCCCGGCGCTGGTCCTCCATGGCCGCCGCACCTTCTGCCTGGGCCTTTTTCATTCCGTCGGCATAGCCTTGCCGGTAACCCTCCTGACGGGCGGTTTCCCGGGCCTCCTGCGCCTCCTGTTCTGCCTGGCTTCGATACTGTTCCAAAAGGGCCTCACCTTCCCGGCGGGCCTGGGCTACAATCTCATCTGCCTGAACACGGGCGTAGGAGAATAGGGCAGCGGCACCGGCGCCGGTATCTTCTGCTGGTTCTTCCTCGGCGGTCGGTTCCTCTTCGGTGGACGGTTCCCCTTGTGCCGACTCCTGGTCTTCCTGCGGCATGGGGGGATCCTCCACCGGAAGGTCTTCCGCTTCCGGAAAGACGTAATCGCTTACCGGCCCCAGAAAATGCTTGAGTATATTAGGCAATGATATCGTCCTTTCCACCCTTGAGGATAATCAGCTCGTTCTTCTCCTCCAGATCCCGGATGATGCCCACGATACGCTGCTGGGCAGCCTCCACGTCCCGAATACGGACGTTGACGGTAACCTCCAGATCGTCCCGGATGCTCTGGGCCATACGGGCAGAAACATTGGAAAAGATCTTGTTTGCCACATCGTGATTGGCACCCTTGAGGGCCAACACCAAGTCCTTTGGATCGCAGTCCCGCACAAAGCGCTGTACGGAGCGGTCATCCATGGTAACGATGTCCTCAAAGACAAACATACGTTTGCGGATCTCATCTGCCAACTCTTCGTTGTGGGCAGACAACCGGTCGAAAATGCTCTTTTCGCTGGCCCGGTCCAGATTGTTCATCACGCCAGCCACGTAATCCACACCGCCCACTTTGACATTGTTAGTGGTGACAATGCTGGAAAACCGCTTCTCCAGTTCTGCCTCGATGATCTTGACAGCAGCCGGAGAAGCACTTTCCATATTGGCGATACTCTCCACCACTTTCACTTGGCGCTCCGGATCCAGTTCGTCAATCACGGCGGCAGATTTTTCCGGATCCACATAGGACAGCACCAGTGCAATGGTCTGGGGCCGCTCATGCTGCAAAGCGGCAAACAGAGATTTCTCATCTGCTTTGTCCAGGAAGGAGAATTCCCGATTTTTCAAGGACTTAGTGACCTTCTCCAGCAGCTGATTGGCCGTCTGAGAACCGAATGCCCGCTCCAGCACCGCACGGGCATACTCCAATCCGCCCTCCGTCACTGCCTTGTTGGTCAGGCACATCTGATAGTACTCGCTGAGCACATCCTCCGTAGTAGCAGAATCCAGATGTCCCAGCTTTGCTACCTCCAACGTGATCTGCTCCACGTCTTCCGGGTCCATGTATTGATAGAGCTGAGAGGCTTTCTCCGTTCCCAGAGACACAATGATAGCCGCCGCCTTTTGCTGGCGGGTAAGCTCTCGTTTGGGGGCCACCGGCTGCTTTTCAGGGGCTGATGCCTCCGGGGCGGAAACCTTGCTGGTCTCGCTCATTTTGTCTCACCTTCCCGCAGCCAGTTTCGCACCATCTGCGCTGCAATCTCAGGATTCTCCTCGGTAAACTTTCGAATATCCTGGCGCAACTCCATGCTCCGCTCTGTCTGCATTTCCATAATATCGGCTTTTTGAACCGGAGGCGGGGCCTCGACGGTCACGCTCTGAGGCTCTTGCTGTGCATCTCGTTTCTTTTTCCGTCTGCGGGAAATCAGAAGAATCACCAGCAGCAAAATCAGGAACACACCCAGACCACCTAGGGCCGCATACAGAACCCAAGACGGTATATTGGCCGCAGGCTGGGATGCAGCTTGCTCTTCGTAGAACGGAGACACCAAAATAGAGATCTTGCTCTGCTGATCCGCCGTGCTGATGCCGGCCGCCCGGCCCACATGACTGTATAGGTCATCCTGGGATACACTGCCCGCCGCAGACTGGTTGATGGTCACCGACACCATTACGTCAGAGATATAACCAGCCACATGCTCCACCTGCTGTTTGGTGGTATCCACCAGGCGGTCCGTCTCACCGGAAGCGGTGACATTGGACTCTGTGCCGTCCGGCTGTACTTGATTTTCCACGTATGTATTCAGATCTGAATTGGATTGTGTTCCGGCCACACCGCCGGTCGTCTGGCCGTCATCCCGGACGATGCTGTCGTCCCAGATCTGGGTGCCGATGATGCCGTCATCTTTGCCCTTGGCCCAGTCCTCCAGAGAATAGTCAGTGGAGTCCGTGTAGCTGCGGTCCAGGTCCACCACCGTGTTGACACTCACCCGCACGTTATCCTCACCGTACAGCGGCAGCAGCACCTGCATCACCCGGGTGCGGATGAGGTTGTTATACTTCTCTTCCAGCTCCATTTTCAGCTGGGAAGCACTCTCTGCATCGGAGAAGTCCGCATCCGTGGAATAGGTGTTGCCGTAGGTGTCGCTGATCTCCACGTTCTCCACATTCAGTCCGGAGAGGCCGTGGCTGACCAGATTGCGGATGGCCTTCACCTCGTTGTCACTGAGGGTTTTGCCGTCCTCCATGGTCACCTGTACAGCGGCGCTGGCGTCTACCTGGTCATCGCTGTCCAGCACATAGGTGTGGTCCTCGCCCGGAGTCAGAAGCACGCTCGCCTTTTCCACGCCGTCCATATTGCAGATGACCGCAGCCATATAATCCTGCAAATCATACAGGACCAGCTGATTGCGCTCCGACTCTGTGGTCAGGCTCCCCACATGATCCATGTAGGTTCCGTAGTCATAGCCGGAGGAGGGATACCCCGCCACCAGGACCTTGGCCATCAAGGACGCCTTCTGATTCTCCGGCACCAGGATGGCATCGTCCTCCACCCGGTAATCCGTGATTCCATTGTCCGCAAAATATGTAAGGATTGCCGTCTGATCGCTCTGGCTCAGGCCTGTGAAAAGCTCTGTGTATGGGCGGTTGGCTATCACCACCGCAACTACGGCCGCCACAACGGCCACCGCCAGCACGCAGCTCCCCAGCAAAATCTTGATCTTTTTAGGGGCGGCCTTCCACCGCTGCTTTACTTGCTCGGCAATCCGCTTTGCCTTTTCCTTCATACCTTGTCTCCCGGATCATTCTTACAGGCTGGTCCTCATCAATTCGCTATATGCGTCCAGCGCTTTATTGCGCATTTGTACCAAAAGTGAAACGGAGAGTTCCGCCTGAGTGGCTGCGATGGAAGCCTCCGCCGGGTTATCCAGCTGGCCAGTCGCCAGTGCATAATACGCTTCATTCTTGGCTGCATCTGTCTCCTTCACGTTGTCCACCATGGACCGGAAGATATCTCCAAACAGCGTGGGCTTTGTTTTATCCTCGCCCGTAGCCTGGGAAGAATCCATTTGAAGAGGCCGAATCGGCATGATACTCTGAAATTCCATCTTAAATCCTTCCTTTTCTGGGATACGCCGCCGGCTCAAATGCCCGCGGCGTTTTATCAGCATTATTGTCCGATTTCCAATCCCTTGGCCGCCACCTGCTTGAGCACATTGAAGGCGGTGACATTTGCCGAGTACGCCTGAGACGCGGACATAGCATCCGTCATTTCCTTTACCAGATCCACATTTGGCATTTCCACATAACCGTCCGCATTAGCGTCCGGATTGGTAGGATCGTAAACCAGCTTGAAATCGGAGGGATCCTCGGCGATCTCGGTGACCCGTACGCCACCAGCAGCAGGGAGCGCCTCCCCTCTGGCCCTGGCCAGCGCCTGTTGGAATGGCGTCTGCGTGTCTTCCGATTCCAGAACCACCATCTTCCTGCGGTAAGGTCCGCCGTTTTCTGTCCGGGTGGTATTCTGGTTGGTGATATTTTCTGAAATAACATCCAGCCGCAGCTGCTGGGCCGTCAATCCTGAACCAACGATATTCAAAGAGCTCAAAAATGCCATAGTTACACCTCTTATCCGTTGATGGCAGTACGAATTAAAGAGAAGTCACTGCTCATGGCGTTCATTACATACTGCATCTGGTATCCCTCCCGCACGAGTTCCACCATTTGCTCCGTAATGTTGACACCATTGCCGTCCATCCGCGTGCTCTCCTCCGCCTGGTAAATCTCAACAGGGGTTTCCTCAATGGCCTCTCGGATCGAGGAAGTGGAGGCGCCGTCACGGGCTGCAGATTGGATGGCTTGTTGCAGTGACTCCTCAAAAGTCGCGTATTTCGTTTTATATCCCGGCGTTTCCGCATTAGCGACATTATCCAGGATGCAAGTCTGCTTACTCCACAGATAGTCCATGGATCTTTGAAGCATCCGCATTGAATTGCTCGTAAGGTATTCCATTATATTTTGGGCATCTCCTTCCGCATTTTCTCCTAAATAAGCGCATGCGGACATTCAACCACGCCCTATTTAACCTGCGAATCTCCTGACACGCGTCATAATGTTAAATTATGTAGTGGAATCAATGCCAGTATTCCATATCAGGGAGACGATCTTTCTTTTTTTACATATTCAGGCACAAAATAAGTGCAGCCTTTTCAGAGCGGCAAGGAAAACCTTCTGGTCAGGCTGCACTTATTTTTGGATGAAATACCAAAATAAAACTAAACGTGTATTGAAAACGACGAAAAATTGGTTGGGCCAATTTCAACAAAAAAAGTTGTAAAATTAGCCGGTAATATTATCTATTGATAATTGCAAATATTACTAAGTTGCGTTACAATTGTAAAAACTCGAAATGTGTCGAAATTCCACTACATAATTTAACATTATGTGGTACTGCTTTTTCATCGATATCATTGCAGCTTTTATCCACTAATCCCAGAGTTTCAATCTGGACTCTATGCTCCTCACCGCTGGAAATAATATATCCGCGGGTCGTATTGACGCTTCGGTGTCCCAAAATATCCGCCAGATGGGAAATATCCTTTTCCTGTTGGTAAAAAGACCGGGCAAATAAATGCCGCAGATTGTGGGGATAGATCTTCTCCAATGGTACACGGGCCGTATTTCCCAGACTTTTCATGGCGGACCAGATATTGCTGCGATTCAGCGTGTTTCCCTGACTGGATAAAAATACTGGGCCCTCTGTAATTCCATTTTGTCGAGCATACTCCAACAGCATGGTGCATAACCCGCTGGGGAGCAAAATGACCCGGCTTTTTCCCTTGTTGCGGGCAACGGCAGACTTCTCCCGCAGGGCCTCCACCGTAATGAAGCGCAGTTCGCTTACCCGTATTCCTGTCGCGCAAATAGTTTGTAGGAGATAGTATAGTTGATTTCTTCCGGTTCCTTTTGCCGCTTCCAGCAACCGGAAATACTCCTCTTTCCGCAGTTCCTTTCGTCGGTCGCAGAAAGTGTTCTCCTGTAAGCGGAATTGCTTGACACAGCATTCCTCCTGTCCCATATAGCGCAGGAACGAATTTACGGCCGAGATCATCGAGTTTGCACTGCGGACGGCATACTTTGTTTCCAGCAGCGCTTTATACTCCACAACCCGTCCTTTGCTTAACGTCTCCAAAGATCCAATCCACAGTAAAAAGCATCGGATATCATGACAGTATTTTTGAATCGTCGCCGGGCTTTTTTCTTCCTCCTCCAAATGGTGGCAAAACGTGTCCAATTGCGCTTGCGCTATGGAAAGAAGTTTTTCATTACTCTGATATTCTCGCATAGTGTGTTCCCCCTTGTTGATGATGAATTCTTATATTATTATCGGCATACCGAGGAAAATCCAACCCCATATTGAAAAACCGGCCAGAGGTGCTTATCCTCCGGCCGGTTTTCCAATATGGAACGCAAATGTTCTGCCTTTTAAAGCGTCAATGCTCGGGCCAGTATGACAGCCATCTCCCCCCGGGTCATAGTCCGTCCCGGCTCCAGCTTTCCAGCTGAGGTTCCGGTAATCACGCCAGCCTGCAACAATGCGGACATCGCCCCCCGCGCATAGGCAGGCACGGCACTTCCGTCAGAATAGGCACTGAGCAGCGCTGTATTCTCTGTGCCGATGCTCCAACCCACTGCCTGCATGGCCCGATACAAAATGGTAGACGCAGCCGCCCGGGTCAGGGGTGCATCCGGGCGGAACGTCCCATCGCTGTATCCATCCACAATCCCCAGACCATATGCCGCCTGGATGGCATCGGCATAATAGCTGTCTGCCGGCACATCGGGGAATTTTTTCTGTGAAGTGCGGGGAAGAGAGAGTGCCCGGTCCACCATAGCCAGGAAACTCCCTCGGGTAATAGCCCGTCCGGGGGAAAACTGTCCGGTCCCTGTACCGTTGACCACGCCGTTTTCATAGAGGTAGTCCACTGCCGGAGCTGTCCAGCCATAGCTGTACGCCACATCTGAGAAGTAGGCAGATGCGGTATTGGGGCTGATGATGATCCGCACCCGGCCCTGGTAAGTCCGATTCTGAGAGTCTGTCCCGGTGTAGGTCAGCGTCACGGTCCCCTGATAGCCCACCCGAGGCACAAAGGTCACCGACGACAGTTCCGGACTTTTTGCCGGATAGTACCGGGTCCCAGTGCGTGCCTCGCTGTTCGCCGCCCGGAAACCGTTGTACTGACTGTAGAGGCGGCCAGCACCGGAAACAGAAGTGGACGCAAACTGCACAGACTCCAATGTTCCCAGTCCCCGGGCAGAACAGGCAGTCCGAAAATCTGAGACCCGGAACGTCACAGGCTGATATGCGGTGGTATAAACGATCTCAGACGCACTGTTCGAATTTGTCACCTGGATCTCCACAGTGCCCGTAAAGCGGCTGTTTTCTGTCGTCCATCCGGTGAAGGAAATAGAAACGGTCCCGCTGAAGGAAGATGCGGGCACAAAGCTGATCTCGCTGAGATAGGGGGACTGGGCGCGGTAATAGTTACGGGATTCACTGACCTTGCTTGCATAGTCTCCGTCGTCATAGTCGTAGTACAGCGTACCTTTGGAAGAAGACGGCAGGGTAAAGCGCACATACCGCAGAGTCTCCCCTGTAACATCCCGGGCAGCGTCATTAAAGTCTGAAGCATCAAACTCCACGGAGCTGCCGCCGGAGACCCGGTAGGTAATCGTATCTGCCTGCCCGCCTACCCGAATGCTCACGGTCCCAGAAAAAGATGAGCCGTCGTTGCTCCATCCGGTAAATGGAATGGATACGGTTCCGCTGAAATCTTCCTCAGACTGGAAAATCACCCGATCCAGATATGGCGAGGAGGACCGGTAGTATTTCTGGGAAGTCGTAACCTGGTTGGAAGAGGATGCAGTACTATTATAATATAAGGTTCCTCGGGAAGCGGACGGTAGGGTAAACCGTACATAGTCCAGAGAACTCCCAGTCAGATCCCGGCACAGGGAATTGAAATCACTGTCATCGAAAGTCACCGACTCTCCCTGCGCCACATCGTACTGGATAGAGCCGCTTTGCGTCTCCTCCTCCACCTGAATCACCAGACGCCCCTGGAACGATTGGCGGTTGGTGTCCCAAGCCGTATACGTGATGACAGCTCTGCCGTCAAATCCATCGGCGGGGACGAAATAGACGCTGCCCAGAGAGGGGGACCCCGTGTAATAATATTGTGTAGAGGTCCGTACCGCCGTACCAGGATACTGGCTGGAGAGATACTGGTAAGCAAGCGTCCCGGTACTGCTATCCGGCAGAGAGAATGTCACGTACTTCAGTTCCCGCCCTGTGCGGGATCGGCAAACCTGCGCAAAATCATCCGCATTGAACTGCACAGCCTCGCCATTGCCGGTGGAATACGTCACATCCTTTTGTGCATCCACTTCGACCTCTATTGTCCCCTGGAAGAAACTGGTCCCAGAGACATATCCGGTATAGCTGATCACAGCAGTGCCGCTGAAATCCGCCTTGGGGACAAAGGTGATCTCGGAAAGGCCCACTTGGCCAGATCCAGGATTCACATAATACCGCTCCGATGTACCCACTCCAGCGCCTGTATCGTCACCGGAGGTATAGCGATAATAAAGCGTCCCCTGATCGGTGGGCACCGACAATCCGCTGATGTAGCTCAGAGACTCTCCCAGCACCGTGGAAGCGCGGTTTTGAAACTGTGTACGCAGTGTGGAAAAGGACAGGGGCGTGCCTGCTCCGGCGGAGGCTGTGATGACCTCCGCGGTATTGCGCTTGACGGTGACAGAAACCGAGTCGGTATAATTGGCAAAGCCGTTGACCTTGGCGGTGATGGTGGCCGTGCCTTCTGCCACGGCGTAGAGATAGCCGCTGTCTACCCGCACCACGGCAGCGTCGCTGGTGGTCCAGGTGACACCCTTGCCCTGAAGGGAGGGGCCGTAGAGGGTGTAATCCAGTTCATACCGGTCTCCCACCTTCAGATCCCGGCCCTGCAGCCCCGTCTTATCCAGAACGATGCCCTGTACCGTCACGGTACAAGAAGCCTCCTGGGTAGAAGATGTCGCAAAGATCTGTGTCTTTCCCGCAGAAATGCCGGTGACCGTGCCGGACTGATCCACATCAGCCACAGCCTTATCCCCGCTGCGCCAAGTCACGGTTTGTGGGGCAGTGGCAGGCAGGACCGTAGCTGTGAGCTGCCCGGTATACCCCGGTGCCAACTCCAGGGTAGTCGGTGTCACGGACACACCAGTGGGATCAGCAGGGCTGACCGTGATGGTACAGGTATCTTTCTGTGCCTCCCCGCTTCCGCTGGGCGGCGTTACAGTGACGGTGACCGCCACCGTCTGGTCCTCTGTGGTTTTCGGTACCGCCAAGGCCTCCACCGTTGCGGTGAGGGCATTGGGAGAAGCAGGGGTCACGGATACCTCATCCTCCCGGCCGTTGGCCACCTCCCAGTCAACAGTGGCGCCCTCCGGCAAGACTGTGCTGCCGTCGGAGAGTGTCACAGCTGTCGTCAGTACCTGCGTCTCTCCCACCTTCAGGGCGGCAGTTTCCGGTGTAACAGAGACGCTCTGCAAAACAGGCGTTCCGGCATCGGAATCTTCCACTCCCAGAGCAGTGGGAGACAGTGCGGCACACAGGGTCAGTGCCAGAAAAAGGGACAGCAAACGGCTGCCCAGGGTATGTTTCATCCCAAATTCCTCCTTCAGGATCTTATCGAATAGAACAGGGCGGGCAGGTACTGCCCGCCCCTTCAGGGCTGATGCACATGGCCATGCCGCAGCATCTAAATATAAAGATTCCGCCTCAATCCACCTGAACAAACGCCACACCGCTGTCCACCAGTCCGATATTGCTCTTTTCCAGGCGGAACGTCAGATTCTGGCGGGTAGAGTTGCTGTTGGCGTCACAAATAAAGCTGTTGTCAAAGAGCACAATGGTAGCATTCAGGGGAATATCTTTAAAGGAGAGCGTCAGAGTGCTGGAGGGTTTCCGAACCTCATTGGCACAGGAAAAGCTGGAAAGATGGCTGCTGCCAATGATCCGATCCAGACGAACCGCCACATTGGCGTCGCTTGTGGAGATGGAATACTGACTCTGCCAAACCTGCATAGGCGTCTGATCCACCCCGCCCTGCGTGACCAACTGATACACCGGCTCATCAAAGACGAAGGTCACGGTTCCGCTGTACACATTCGCCCCGGAGAGCGTGGCAGAGGTGCTGACGCTCTGGAGTTCGGGCGGCGTCTTGTCCGGAATGTACACGCCGGAGATTCCGGCAAAGGATGTCTCAGACCCCAGAGGGCTGACCGCGCTGGCCAGGCAGTAGTACAGGGTTCCGCCGGTCATGTTGTTGGTGAAATTCTGCTCCTGCCGGTAGCTGTTGCCCTGGGTCAGGGACTTGCCGCCCTGCGCAGCGATGGTAGCACCCAGTGTGGCAGTTCCGCTGATGAGATCCTCCACAGTGGAGCGGATGTTGCTTTCATCTTCGCCCTTGGCAAATTCATCAAAAACAGAGTAACCGTTGCTGTACGTTGTGCATAGAGCCGTGAGAACGGTGAAGGTCTTGCCGCTTGACCCGATGAAATTGTTCCAGGCAGTGAGCTTGCTGTCATCCACGTAGGTACTGGGATTGAAGGATTCTTTCAGCACGGAAGGAATCTCGTTGCTGGCAATAAGCACATAATTCAGGTCGGCCGTGGAATCCGTCTGGAAGTTCACAGAGGGGCTGTAATTATTCAATGTGATCTTGGGCTTTCCCACATCCTGGGTGCTGAACTGATACGCCAGGACCTGGGAATAGGTCTGGGACGTTCCCTGAAGCACGAAATAGACGGTGTAGGGCGTGGTCTTGTCCAATCCATCCACCAGCTCCACCTCTACGCTGGAGCCGCACTCCACCACACCGTATTTGATGCGGTCGTTACGGTAATTGCTGCTGGCGTTGACAATGTTGAGGTAATCGGGAGAGCCCAGCTCCGGCGGCTGCGTTTCGTCCTGGGCACCGCTCTTGGGCAATGTCTGCCAGTTCTCCTTGGTTCCGTAGTTGATCTTTCCGTCCTTGCTGACGGTTGACACCGTGCCCATGGGGGCCACCACATAATACACGGTCCCCGGCCGGTCCAGCATCAGCCGCATCTCCACCGTGGAATCTCCTGCGGTAAACTCAGGGTACCCGCCGATGAAGGTGGGAGCCTGGTTATCGGTAAACTGCTTGCGCAGTGAGAAATCGGAGGGCAGGCCGATGTTGGTCACGCCATCCTTCAGGGCCTCTGTCCAATTTTCCTCGGTGACGTTGGCGGTAAGGAAGCCCAGATCATTGTCACTGCCTGCCGCCACATAGACCTTCAGATTGATCCGCTGGCTCCAAACGCCCTTCCGGGGCGCCGGGTCTGCAATACCCGCCACTTTGGTAAAGGAGATGGCGTACTCATACGCCGTCCCCTCCTTCAGGGTGTTAAGGGGTTCAAAGTCTGGATTGGCGCTGCCGCTTTGGAGAAAGTCCCGGGTGAGGCTGACGCCCCGATATCCTGTGACGCCGTCAGGAACGGTGATGGCCTGCGTCCCCAGCAGCTGCCAGGCACCGGTGGAGCTGCCCGTCACCTCCCGGCAGAAGAGCTGGAACTCCACGCTGGTATCGGACCAGATCAGCATATCCCAGTCCATGGACCCATCCACCTTTCCGGTGGACACGGGGTCCAGGCGCCAGCTCACGTCTGCGGGCACAGTAGCAGGAGATTCCGACGCGCCGCTGGTATAAGTAATGCTGTTTTCATTGAGCGTGGAAAGATTCACCTGGGCAAACACGGTGGTAAAACGATCCAGTGCGGTCTTTCCCATGACGTTAAAGGCTGTAGAAGTATCAGCAATGGTATTGGCCTGGATCTCGAAATAATAGGTCGCGCCGCTTTTGAGGTTGATGCCCTTGCCGGCAGGAAAGGTCACTACGGTCTTTCCTTCTTCCAGCGTGATGGTGGCATAGCGGTAATCAATCGTCCAGTCGTCACCTGCCTGATTGCTGCCTGTATAGCCATCTACCTTTACAGGCTGGCTATTGGCAGGCACTTGATAAAGATAGATGGCCTTGCTCAGTGCCAGTGCCATGGCGGCCCGGGCATCTGTCTCTGCCTGTCCCTGGCCCACGGTCTGGTTTACTTTTTCATAGAGGTCCGCCAGAGCAGTGTGCGTATCTGCAGTCTGGACCGCCTCACTGAACACCAGGCGCACATCGCTGTCGGGCAGCGGGTTAGCGGTGTCGGTGCCGTTATATTTGGTGAATTCCTGGGTGACGGTGGGAGCGCTGTTGTCCAGGGTATGGATCTCCACCATCTCCACCGAAGCGGAGTAGTTTCCCGCCTTATCCTGGGCAACATAGTAAAGATCGTAGGACTTCTCCGCCTCCAGGCCGCTGACGCTGAAGCTCACGTCCTTATTGGCCGTCATAGACACCTTGCCGCTTTTCAGCGCATTCATCCCGGCCATTACCTGGAGTTTTGCCTCGTCGCTGGAAAGGTCTACCGCGCCGGAACCCTGGATGGGCTTGGGATATGTCTCCCCGTGTTCCACCACCACCCAGTAGAGGGTGCCCGCCTCGTTGAGGTTGGCGTACAGCCCCACGGAGGTCTCCTTGACGCTGTTGACGGTGGGATCGGTATTGAAGACCGGCGGCGTACCGTCCACAGTTGTAAAGTTCAGTTTTTTGACAGCGGAACTCTGGCCTCCGTCCACATCGGTGAGCCACAGATACACGTCGTAACTCTTGAGTTCTTCCAGAGGAACGGAGTTGACGTTAAAGGTATAGGTCGTGTTCTTGGTCACATCCAGGACGCCGAAGCCCAGGTTGCCGGTGACGGCGTTGGCCTTGAAGTCATTGGCAGTAGGAGCGCTGGCACCCTTGGGCAGTACCGCATAATACAGCCGGCAGGTCTTGGTGGGCATCACGGTCACCTGGCCGGAGGTGCTGGTGATCTTGGACATATAGGGATAGCCGGAGGCAAAATCCGGTTTTGTGTTGTCCGGCGTAGAAAAGGAGATGACCTTCAGCGGACTGCGCTGATCCCTGGCATCCACCAGCACGGCGGAGAGATAGTAGGACCCGTCGGAGATGAGGCCGGAAATGTTGGCAGAGGCCACCTGGCTGGACCCGGAAAGACTGACGCTGCCCCGTTTGACGATCTTCGTGTTGTAAGAAGAGGGGTTGACCAGCTCCTCCGCATCCACGGAACCATCAGTCACAGCAGTCACAGCCCAGTAAACGGTTCCCTTTTTGTTGGCGGCAAACTGGGCAACCGCGCTGGTGGGTGCCAGGTCCGTGATTTTGGGATAGCCGGCATTGAGCCGGGGATCTGCGGAGGATTCTGCGGCCGCCTGGGTGTCCATGGTCTCGCCGCTGATGCTGGCAGTGATGCCCGGACGAATGGTGATCTGATCGGGCAGCATAGTCACGGTGCTGCCGGCGGCATTGACATTCAGTGAGGCGATGTCACCGCTGCCGGTGACTTTGGCGCCGGTGTCCAGGTTCACAGTCTGGGCCATGGCGCCGGCGGCGATGTTCAAAGTCGAACCGGTGGATTTTTCATCCACGGTGATGGTTTGGGCCTGTCCTGCCGCCAGATTGAGAGTCGCCTTGGGCGCAGCTGCGACAGCCTCCTTGATATTGCCGGCAAGGGTCAGGGAAAGTCCCTCCTCCTGCCCATCCAGGGTGATGCGGGCCAGGCCGTCTCCATCCCCCGTACGATCAGAGATATAGGCATTGGTACGGACAGCGGTCTCCGGGATTTTTCCGTCGCCCTCTATCCGCAAAGATACTAACTGATTCTTGGTGTTGTCCACCACCAGCTTCTGGGCGCTGACATTACGCAGAACGATGCTGTCGTCTCCGCCCTCGCTGGCACCGCCACCGCTGACAACAATCTCTCCCAGAACGGTGACGTTTTCCAATGTCACATTTCCCAGGTCCACACCTTCAGAGATGTAAAGATTTCCGCCAATAACCGTATTGCGAAGGGTCACACCGGAGGCGGTGATGGTGACATTGCCCCAGGTGCTGCCCAGAGTATAGTCCCCTGCTTTCTGGATGGGGGTGCCAATGGCATTGACAATGAGGATGGCAGCTGCCCCCCGGGTAATGGCATTCTTGGGACGGAAGCTGCCGTCGGCATAGCCATTGATGATATGGTAGTCAGTAGCGGCCCCAATCAATCCCCGGCTCCAGTTCCCCAGCAGACGGCTGTCGGTAAAGTCCGTGTTCTCCCCCACCGTGGGCTGAAGCATCAGAATCCGGGCCAAAATGACCGCAGCCTGCTCCCGGGTGACACTGCTGTACGGAGAGAAGGTCGTGGCCGTCGTTCCGTTGATGTAGCCAATGGTGTAGGCGATTCCCACGTCCTCGGCGTACCAGGCGGAGGCGGGTACATCCCGGAAAGGCGTAGTCCCCGTTCGAGAAAAGCCAAAGGCCCGATTGATCATCGTCACAAACTCCGCCCGGGTAATGGTCCGCTCCGGGTTGAGGTTGCCGTTGATGTCGCCCCTCATCACACCCCAAGAGACAATCTTATCCAGATACGGCTGCAAGGTGCTGGACGTTGTGGCAGCGGTCGCCGTGGCAGATGCCGCAGCAGCGGATGGCGCTGCAAGAGAGATGCACATCACGGCAGCCAAAAGCAGGGCCGCCGCTCGCCTCCGCAGGCTGCCGCCCAAAATTCTCCATCGACTCATGGATTCTTTTCATCCTTTCTCAAACACAGGCTTCCCCTGCTCAGTTATTCTGAAGCTGCAATCCGAACACGGCTTCCCGCACCATGTTCTCCTCTTCCCGTACCAGACCCACAAAACGGCCCGCATAAAAGGTCTCGCTGTCCGGACAGGATTGAGAACGCAGGATCCGCAGCGGCAGTACCAGCGGCTGCGTGGTGACGGGAATCACCACCTGCACTGTTTCATCAGTCTCCAGTGCCCGAGGGCAATAAAAAGCCAGGCCGCCGCAGCTAAGGTCTTTGCTGATGATCGGCACCCGCCCTTTCCAAGTTCCGGACACCGGATAGAGGTAACTGACAAACCGCACCGGGATGCGCAGGTTTTTGCGCACATCTTCGCCCAGAGGCCGAACGGGCTCCAGATACACCCGATTGCCTTCCCTGCGGACAATCCGCCCCTCCAGACCGGGGACGTTCTCGGCACTTCCCACCAGGCTCACATAAGTGTGGCTCATCACCCGATCAATGTCCCCGTCCTCCACTAGCAAGCACCAGGTCTTTCCTTCCGGGTTCTGCTGGGAAGTCCCATGGGCCACTGCGTTTCCCCGGCTATCCAGAATCAAATATTTATACGTCATGCGCCTCGCCGTCCTTCCTTAGTGCTCCTTCACGGCGCTCCTGCTGGGCGCGCCGGAACTTTTCCGGATCATTGGGATCAAAGTCCAGAAAATAAAGGTAGATCTCCACAACGGCCTGATACAGCTCCTCCGGGATCTCCCGTCCCAGCTGCATCTGGGAGAGGATCGTGGCCAGGGAAGTATCCTCGTAGACGGGCACGCCGTTGTCCGCGGCCACCTCCACGATCTTCTCTGCCAAATGTCCCATGCCGGAGGCCACGATTACCGGTGCGCCGTCCCCGGCGCGATAGCGCAGGGCAGCCGCCCGCTGGGTTGGAGCATTGCCGTTTTCTTCAGATTTTGACATCGACTCCCTGCTTCCCTTCAAATAGATTTGGAAAAACCCGGGTCAGTTCCAGCGGTTTTTCCAGTTTGGACACCCGCACGTCCTTTCCGGAGAAACCGTGCCGCCGGAGGATCTCCTTGAGATCTCCCGCAATCAGCGCCCCGTTGTCACAGACGGCCTCGGGGCCGTATACCTGCAATTCCACCTGTTCCTCCCTGGCAGCAAGTGTGACCTCCAAAAGTCCCAGGGACTCCAGGTCCAGCTTGAAAAGGAACTGCACCTTCTCCTGCGTTGTGCCGTCTCCTCTCCGCTCCTGAGCATTGGGGTCCACCCAGAGTTCGGAATACGCTGCTTTCCCATTCCATTCCAAGGGGAAAAACAGATGGTTGATGGGCATATAAACGCTTTGCTGCACCAGCAGCGAGCGCACGATCTCAGAAAAAGCGTCCCGCACGTCCGGTCCGTAGGTCCCCTGCAGAGCCTTGGCCGCCGTATTGGAAAGGGCGTCAGCAAAGGAACTCCCCGCTGCTCTGGAAAAATCGTTTTCTCGCAGCAGCTTCAAAATAGCCGCATCATCCAGCTGGTTAAGTCCCCCCAGCACGCCGCCGTAACCCTCCATCTGCCGGAAGGACTGGAGCATCTGCTCCTCGGACCCATTTTCGTAGCGCGTCACCTGCAAGATCAGCAGACTCAGCAAATCCCGCAGCGGCCCCAGGTCATGAGTCCGCTCCACATAGCTGCCCAGATAGGGAATCAGCTCTCCCTCTAACAGCTGCAGATTCTCGCTCCGGGCGCCTGCTGCCAGCCCGTTTTCCAGCTTGGCCGACATTTCCTCCAGCTTTCCCCGCCAGCTTTTGGGCAGGTAATCCTTCAACTGGCGCAGCAGGCTCAACATGCTCTTTCCGATATGCTCTGTGGAAGAGAAGTCACTGTACCGCCGGGCAAATTCCAAAACGGCCTTGCGGGCGTGCTCCCCCGGCAGCGTACCGTATGCCTGACGCAGAAGAGAGAAAAGCGGTCCGGAAAAGCGATTGCCCCCATGGACCTGTTCCATGAAAAAGCGCTCAAACCCCTGTGTGTCCAGTTTGAGCATTTCCATCAGCTGGGCAATCTCCTGGGCAACCCCGGCCTGAAGCCCCGGCGTCTGCACGATGTTGCGCAGCAGCACCATAGTCTTTCGCAGTACCTGCGGCAGTTCCGGAGTCTCCCGCATACGCTGCAAAAATGTTTGCAGATTGGAATCATAGCGGGGTACATCCGATTGCAGGGGATTGTCTGCCCCCTGCTGTTCGGTCCGTGGGTCCGTCCGCCCCACCCGGGTGGGGTCCGGGACGTTTTGCACCTGCCGGTCTCCCCCCCGGGCGGCTGCACCCGCTGTTTGATGATTCGAAACATCGTATCCCGGGACGCGATTCGCCGCGCCCAAAAGATCCGCCATAATGTCCACCTCTTAAAAAATGGCACGCCGTCTTTCTCCGGCCCAGCCTGATATTTTGCAAAGGCACTTATTTTTCCAGAAATCCGGCCGATAAAACAATAGAAGTCGAACATCAAGGAAGGAGCATCCCATTATGAGTTCCGGCAACGACAGTATTCTGGACGCCTTTTTATACGAAACCAATACCCTGCTTGAGCAGCTGGACAGCCTTGTCCTGGCCGCCGAACAGCAAGACAGCTTTTCGCAGGACGATATCAACACCATCTTTCGGATCATGCACACCATCAAAGGTTCTTCCGCCATGATGGAATACAACTCCCTCATGACCATCGCTCACCGAGCGGAGGACCTCTTTTCCATCATCCGTGACAAGACCATGGATGTAGTGCCGGAGAGCCTGCGTCCGGAGCTGTTCGATCTGCTGTTCCAGGCTATTGATTTTTTCCGTGGAGAATTGGAGCACATCGAAAACGAACAGCCCCTTACTGAAAATATCGACATTCTCCTGGGGAAAATTAATAGACTGATCGATGAAATTCGCACTGGGGGCCAGCCCGCAGATGCAGCCGCGCCTGCAGCCCCGGCCGCTCCGGCAAGCAGCACTGCTCCCGCCGGTTTTCCCTATGGCCTGCAAGTCTTTTTTGACGAGGGCTGCGGGATGGAAAATCTGCGGGCCTACATGCTGCTCAACATCATCCATGAATTTTGCTCCGACTCCGACATGACCTATGAGCCCCAGGGTGTGGAATCCGATCCCGCCACTGCCGACCAGATTGTGGAGTCGGGTTTCATGCTGCACTTCCGCACACAGGCAGACCGGGATAACGCCATTCAGGCTGTCACCGGCAGCGGCGTGGTGCGCACTTACCAGGCAATCGACGAACCCGCCCCCGCTCCCCAGTCGGAGCAGGCAGCCCCCACCTCATCTGCACCGGTTTCCGCTCCAGAGGCTGCTGCACCCCAACAGCCCGCTGCCGTGTCTCAGCCAGCTGCTTCCCCGAAAAAAGCAGCGCCCGCGCCCCAGAAGGCGGCAGCCCCTACCACGCATCATAAAGAAAGCCTCATCAGCGTCAACCTCAACAAGCTGGATGAGCTGGCGGCCGTAGTAGGAGAGATCGTTATTACCGAGTCCATGGTCACCGCCTCCCCTGACCTAAAGGGGTTAAAGCTGGATACCTTTACAAAGTCCGCTCGGCAGCTGCGCAAGCTCACCGACGAACTGCAGGATGTCTCCATGTCGCTGCGGATGGTCCCGGTATCCGGCACATTCCAGAAGATGAATCGCATCGTCCGGGACATGTGCAAGAAGCTGGGCAAGCAGGCCCACCTGACACTGATCGGTGAAGACACCGAGGTGGACAAAACCATCGTGGACAGCATCGGCGATCCCATTATGCATATCGTCCGTAACTCCATGGACCACGGCATCGAAGAAAGTCCTGAGGCCCGCGTGGCCGCCGGGAAGGACCCCGTGGGAGAGATCGTCCTCTCTGCCCGCCATACCGGCAGTGAGGTCATCATCGAAATCAAAGACGACGGTCAGGGTGTCAACTATGATGCCGTGCTGAATAAGGCCATTCGCAATGGTCTGGCCCAGCCGGATGTGGAATATTCCCACAAGGATATTTTGAATTTTCTGATGGCACCGGGCTTTTCCACCAACACGGAAGTCACGGAGTTTTCCGGTCGGGGAGTGGGCATGGATGTGGTCAAGAAAAATGTGGAGGAAGTGGGCGGCACCGTCTCCATCACCAGCGAACCCGGGCAGGGCATGACCACCACCCTGAAGATTCCCCTGACCATGGCCATTATGGACGGCATGGAAGTTTCTGTGGGCGGTTCCATCTTCACCATTCCCATTCACAACATCCGCCAGTCCTTCAAGATCACTTCAGAGGATCTGATCCAGGACGCTTCCGGCGGTGAGCTGTTCCGCTGCATGGGCAGTTTTTACCCTGTGATCCGCATGCGGGATCTGTATCACATAGACGGCGGCTGTACCGACATCCAAGACGGCATTTTGATCTGGCTGGATGCGGGGGATCTTTCCTACTGTCTGTTTGTAGACAACCTGCTGGGCGAGCAGAAAGTGGTGGTCAAGCCCCTGCCTGCCTATCTCAACCGCTTTAACATCAAAGCCAGCGGCATTGCCGGATGCACTATTCTCGGTGACGGTAACATCAGCATCATTCTGGATGTTGCCAATTTGTACACTGCCGCCCGGTAAAGGAGAGCAATTATGACGGATCAGGATCTTTTATTTCAGACTGAGGACCAGCTGCCGTCCTCGGAACCAACTCAGGAAGTGCAAACGGAAAAGTACCTGCTCTTCCTGTCCTCCGGACTGCTTTTCGGCGTACCGGCAAGCGCTGTCGTGGAGATCATCACCAATCATGTCATCACCTGGGTCCCCCTGCTGCCCGACCATGTACGGGGCGTCATCAACCTGCGGGGCCAGATCCTTCCCATTTTGGATATCCGCCGTCTCCTCTCTCAGGAAGATCAGGAGAACACCTGCATCATCATTCTGCAAACTGGAGACGAACAGGTGGGCATTCTGGTAGACCAGGTGGAGAAAATGGTAGACGTGGATACCTCCACGATTTTGCCGGTTCCTCCCCGAAGCGCCCAGGAACTGGTGAGCGGCATGTGTTCTTTGGAGGGCGGTCAGACCATGATGGTCTTTGACTGCGTCCGTCTCCTGGAGCACACTTAAATGGCCGGAGGTGCCACATGGATATGATGTTTCATGACCTGACCATCACCGATGCGGATTTTCAGCGGCTGGTCCGGTTTATTCACGAAAACTACGGCATTGATCTGAGCAAGAAGCGCCAGCTGATTACCAGCCGCCTCTCTCAGTCTCTCAAGTCCAAAGGATACCACGACTTCAAGTCTTTTTTGGAGCATCTCTTTACCACCAAAGATCCCCAGGACCTGGAGCTGGTGCTCAACAAGCTTACGACCAACTATACCTACTTTCTCCGGGAGAAGGACCACTTCACCTTTTTTCAGAATACGGTGCTCCCGGAACTGGCGCAGCGTCACCAGAAAGACAAAGTACTCTCCATCTGGAGTGCGGGCTGCTCCAGTGGAGAGGAACCCTATACCCTATCCATGTGCCTCAAGGAATATTTTGGCGCCCAGGCATCCCAGTGGGACACCCGGGTACTCGCCACGGATATCTCCCAGCAGGCCATGGCCAAGGCCAAGGCCGCAGTCTATCAGCCGCCGGCGGACATGCCCTCCAGCTGGCTTCGGCGCTACTTTGTAAAGGAAAAGTCCGGTACAGAATACACAGTGGCGCCCCTCATCCGGGACAATGTGATCTTCCGCACTTTCAACCTCATGGACCCCATCCGGTTCCGGCTAAAGTTCGATGTGATCTTCTGCCGCAACGTGATGATCTACTTTGACCAGGCCACCCGGGACGCCCTGGTCCGGCGCTTTTATAATGCCATGAATCCCAACGCCTATCTCTTTATCAGCCATTCCGAATCTCTTGGGCAAACGCCGCTGTTCCGCATGGTGGCCCCGGCTGTATACCGCAGAGTGTGAATCTGCACCGCCCAATTTCAGGAAGGAGCGTTTTAATCCATGCTTCTTAATCCACAGAAGATCCGGGTCCTGGTGGTGGATGACTCCGCTGTGGCCCGGGCTTTTCTTACCAAAGGGCTGTCTGCTTACCCCTATATCGAGGTAGTCGGTTACGCCATCAATGCCCTGGATGCCAAAGCCAAAATCATGCGCCTTCATCCCGATGTCATGACCCTGGACGTAGAGATGCCGGGCACAAACGGCATTGATTTTCTCTCCCAGCTGCTGCCGGAGCATCCTCTGCCAGTTATTCTGGTCTCCAGTCTGAGCCTGCGGGTGTTCGACGCTCTGGCCGCTGGCGCCGTGGACTTTGTCCGCAAGCCGGACGGCACGGAAAGTCGGGAATCGTTTTTCCGCGCTCTGGCCCAGAAGATCGTAGTGGCATCCCACGCCAAGGTGGTGCCGCCCCACCGTTCTTCCGCCCATAGCGCCCCCTTCCCCTCCTTATCCACCCCACCTCTAGGGCGGGCCAGGAATCTGGGAATCAGTGTCCGGCAGACCATTATCGGCCTGGGCGCCTCTACCGGTGGCACGGAGGCCACTCTGGAAGTGCTGAAACGCCTGCCTGCCGATATTCCCGGCATGGTGATCGTGCAGCATATGCCTCCAGGCTTTACAAAGATGTACGCTCAGCGGCTGGATAAGCTCTGTGCCATGGAGGTGCGGGAAGCCGTCAACGGCGATGAGATCCGTCCGGGCCTGGCCCTCATCGCTCCGGCGGATCTGCAGGCCCGGGTGGTGCGCATGGGCACCCGTTACACCCTGGCCTGCCAGCCGGGAGATAAGGTCAGCGGCCACCGGCCTTCAGTAGATGTGCTGTTTTCCTCTATGGCCTCGGCTGTTAAATGCCATATGGTGGGTATCATCATGACCGGCATGGGCCGGGACGGCGCCAGCGGCCTTCTGGAGATGCGAAAGGCCGGCGCCTACACCATCGGCCAGGACAAGGAATCCTGTGTGGTGTACGGCATGCCGGGCGTGGCTCAGGAAATTGGTGCCGTAACGATTCAGGCCTCCTGTGAGAACATCGCCCCGGTGCTGATCCAGCACCTCAAAACAGGAAAATAAGAAGAAAACCCCCGTTTCCGGATATTGTTCGCGGAAACGGGGGATTTTTTGTATTAGCTCTCCAGCGGAGGAAGTGCCAGCAGGGTGATCTCGCTGGGCCAGAGGTCACCGCCATGATAGCGAAAGTAAAAGCGGTAACCGGGGACCAGATCCTCAATCATCCGGGGCAGTTTCCAGAGATCCTCAAAGTTGTGGTACACGGACAGCGCCAGCTTCGGCCGGTCCTCCCGGATGTGCCGGGCACAGCCCGCTAAGGCGCCCTGTTCCGCTCCTTCAATGTCCATTTTGATTAGCGTCAGCGGCTCAGAGATATCGTCGTCCAGCGCCACGATCTCCACCCGCTCCTGTCCGCTCCGTTCCAGGCTGTTGGCGGAGGTGTCAGAATTGGCGGAGAGAAACATCTCTCCCGGACCAGCGCCCACGCCCTTCCGGCGACAGACCACAAAGGGATACGGTCCCGTGGCGTTCAACAGCTTTCGATAGCTGTTCGGGGTGATCTCATAGCAATAATAGCGCCGGTATCCGTCAGCGCCGTAGTTCTTGACATAAGATAAAAATGTATCGCCGGTAAACGCACCCAGATCTGCCACTACGTCCTTCCCACCGCAGAAGAGGACCTCCCGGTCAAAGTAATCGTCATACCGCTTATCAATCACATCTGTCAGCGGGGCCATCTCAAAGCTGCGCCAATTGCGCAAAACCGCCAGCAGGGTGCGGCGGGAGCGGTCATCCATCAGTCGATGATAAATCCAGTCAAAGTCCTCCCAATGGGTATAGAAAGCATGGGCAATGTGATCTAGGACTTGGTCAGGACCGTCTCCCCACAGGGGGAAACGTCTCCAGTAATCCACCAGGATCTGCTGACTGCCGGGTTGAATGCTTTGGAACTTGCTCTCGATTGCCTTCCGGGCCTGTTCCTCGCTGGAAAAGCGGCACGTATCCGCCAAGGCGGCAAAGGCCTGCTCCAGTTCCGGTGCCGCAGGCTCCCAGGGCGCGGCCGTCGGAGCAGGTGCTTTTTCCAGAATCCAGGCCACTTTCCGGTATGCCTCACTCTGCTTGAGGTCCGCCACCGCCGGATCATCCGGCGAATATCTGGCCAAAATTGCCTGCACCTGCTCCGCAAGCGCCATTATGGCTGGAGAGGCAGCCGCCTCTTTCTTTTCTTCCTTTTCTTGGGTTTCCAGCAGGAAGGATACCATTTGCTTCATCAGCGGCGCCTGCTTGAGACCTGCCCGCAGTTCCCGCACATATCCCAGCTGGTCCCCCTGTTCCAGAGCTTTCCGCGCCTGCAGATAATGCATGCTGAACCGCCCCATTTTGGGAAGGACGTCCCATTCCCCGGGTTCTGCCAGAACATTGGGGTGATAAAGTCCCCGATAATAGCACGCTGTCTCATGATAAAATGCGTCGCACAGCGCAAGTCCCAGCCGTTCGTGGGAAAAGCTCTCCTTCTTCTGCATGGCGCCAGCCAGCATCTGCCACAAAAACTGATGCTGCGCCAGGCTGGACGCCGGGTTATTCTGCATCCAGTCCAGCAGTTTTGCGGAAAAGTTTTCTTTTTTGGCCAAATCAGCTATAATATTGCGCAAAATACCTGTTCCCTGCGTATACAGACTTTCCGGGAACCGGCAGCCCAACGTGAAGGCCCACTCCAGTGCGACAGGCGGAAAGTCCCTCCATGCATCCGTCTGCGCCAGGGCCCGCTCCGCATCCTCCCGCTCCGTGGCGGATAGTACGCCGGCTGCCGCTCCCAGCGGGCCGCCGGATTCCAGGAACACTTGCCAGGGATTCTGCACACCATCTTTCTCTTTGCTGTTTTCCAGGAACATCAGCAAGCAGCCCACCCGGAACTGATTGGACTGTTCTTTCTCCCACTTGGAGTCCTCCGCATCTTCCCGGCGCAGGGGAATCAAGTCCAGTGCCCGGCGCATCTCCTTCGCAGCGCCCGGCTGATCCGCACACTGCCGCATTCCCTTGAGCCAATCATCCATGCTGTCGCTGGAGAGCTCGGCCAGCGGCCAGCCCCGCAGCAATGCCAGCCCCTCTTCCTTTCGGCCGGTTTTGCAAAGGGCGATAGCCTCTATCACCTTGACCTTCCTGACAAAGCCAATGCCGTTGGCTGAGAGATTTCCTACAATCAGCTCTTTCTTGGGGAACTCCTTGCGCTGCAAGCGCCCGCTGTCTTTTACAAATTGCTCCGCCAGTTCCGGCAGGCACTCATATTCCTCCTGCCGGTAATCCAGCAGGATTTCCGCATAGGCGGTGTCGATGCGAGTCGTCACATGGTCGGGATAATGTTCTTTGCTCCAGTGAATCCACTCTTCCGCCTGCGGCAGGTTCTGGCTGGCCGCAACCAATGCACAGTGTGCTGCCGTTCCCGGTGCGCTGATATCCGCCTGCTTTTCCCCATTCTGGAAGAGGATCTCCATGCTTCGGACCGCATATGCCGCCTGCTTGACCGGGAATATCCCGGCAGCCTCGATACACTGGTTCAGTCTGCGAAGATCCTCTGGATTCTGCTCCAGTTCCCGGTCCAGCAGCTCCAGATTTCGCTCACTTTTCTTCTTCCGGGCCTCCGGCGACTCCAGGGCATAGCCGTCATGGTGGAGCACAATGCCGCTCAGATACGCCGCTTTCCGAATGGGGCTGCCATCCTTTCTGGAAAAGCACTCGTGGATACTGCCCTCATAGTGAATGCCCATATCCAGTCTGGCCAGCCGCTGCGCTATAAAATCGGTGTATTCTCCATGCTCCAGATCCGGGGAATTGTAGTTGCGCTGGTTGACAAACAGTGTCTCTGGCCACTCCTTGGGCGCCAGACGAGAGAGCTGAACCAGCTCATGGAAATCCGGGTCCAGATACTCATCGGCATCCACGGTAAAATACCATTTTCCGTGGCATCGCTCCATTACCGCGTTGCGTGCAGCAGCAAAGTCATCCACCCATGGAAAGTCAAATACCTCATCGGCATAGCGTTCCGCCACCTGCCGGGTCCCGTCATCGGAGCCGGTGTCGGCTACGATCACCTCGCAGGGCAAGGCATCCCGCAGGGGCTGGAGCGCCTTGAGGCATTTTTCAATGCAGCGGATCTCATTTTTTACAATCAGTCCAACGGACAAAAACGGTTTTGGCATATTTATTCCTCTTTTCCGAGTTTCAACCATCAGCATGGATGGCGGCGCTTTTTTCCCCTCAGCACCGTCATCCACACTGACCGTCTTGATAACAGCACGGAGGCCGGCTCCGAAGAACCGGCCTCCTCGGTTTCCCGTAAGATGCTGTAAACCTGTTGTCCTTGCTTACTGCAGCAGCTGCAGCACGCCCTGAGGCACCTGGTTGGCCTGGGCCAGCATGGCCTGGGCAGACTGGACCAGAATGTTGTTCTTGGTGTAGGACATCATTTCCTCGGCCACATCGGTGTCACGGATGGTGGACTCAGCGTCCTGGATGTTCTCCTGCATCACGGACAGGTTGTTCATGGTGTGGTCCAGACGGTTCTGGGTAGCACCCAGAGTACCACGGACATCGGAGACGTAGTTGATGGCGCTCTCAATGGTGTCCAGTGCAGCCTTTGCGCCCTCCTGGGTGCCGATATCAATGTCGGCGATTCCCAGGCTGTCGGTGTGGCAGTCCTTGATGGAGACAGACAGCTGGTTGAAATCGTCGCTGGTATCACCGATCTGCAGGGACAGGGACTTGCCGCCCACAGCCCGAGCGGTGGTCAGGCCCGCGTCCTTCTGGCTCAGCACACCTTGCGTACCTGCAGTGAAGGTCAGCTTGCCGGAAGCAGCAGAAACAGTAAAGTTGCCGCCCAGACCGTCAGAGACATTGCCGCTCAGCGCAGTCGCGACGGCGCTTGCCAAGCCGGTGGCATCGGTGACACCGGCCGTCACGGCAACGTCGTAGTCCTTGCCGCCGATCCGCAGGGTGAATGTGCTGTCCGTGGTAAGCGTATCGAAGCTCAGCTTGCTCAGATCCAGCTCGAACGTTGCGGAAGCATTGGTAGCACCGGAAGAAGTCTGCTTAAAGTCGATGGCACCGGCGCCGGAAGTCAGCACCAAGCTAACATCGCCGTCAGCACCGGCGCTCTCCATGGAGCCGTCCAGCAGATTGATGCCGTTGAAGTTAGAGCTGTCAGCGATCCGGTTGATTTCGCTCTTGAGCTCGGTGACTTCCTTCTGCAGCTGGGCACGGTCGGTCTCGTTCTCATAGGTACCGTTGGCGGACTGCTCGGCCAGGGAGTACATGCGGTTGAGCATGTCGTGGACCTCGGTCAGAGCACCCTCAGCGGTCTGTACCAGAGAGACACCGTCCTTGGCGTTGCTCTGGGCGCCTTCCAGACCGGTGATCTGGGCGCGCATCTTCTCGCTGATGGCAAGACCCGCAGCGTCATCGCCAGCGCGGTTAATCTTATAGCCGGAAGAGAGCTTCTCCAGGTTCTTGGACAGAGCAGAGGTGTTGTTGGAGTAGTTGCGGTAGGCGTTCATCGCCATGATGTTGTTTTGGATACGCATGGGAAAATTCCTCCTTGAAAAATAGGTCGGGGCAAGTTCCTTCTCGCCCGTCGAACAGATGGGTCCGTCCACACCCGCAGGCCTTTACGGGGGCGGTCGGACAAAGGGTGAAGCGGCAGGGCCGCGGCCCAACCGTCTCACAGTTTATGTCGACCGCACTTATCCCAAAAATAAGCCCCCAGTTAAAATTTTCCGCGAAAAATTTTCCCGAGCCCTCCGACGGGTCTTTCCGCCAGGACTCGGGAAATGCTTTACAGCGTATGCCGTGGGCTCTCCATCACGGTCTTGCAGGCCTGGATCACCTCGGCAATCACCATGGAGTCAAACTTTGCCTGGTACAGGCTCAGCATCGGCGTCACAGAGGAGGACGGCAACACCACATACTTGGCCGGCAGGCGGCTGAGCGCCAGCGCCCGCACATCCGCCAGACACCGCTGGCAACTGCAAAGTCCAAAGAGCTTCACATACTTTTCCAGCCGCTCCTCCACCAGATACTCCATCACATTGAGGAAAACCGATCCGTCCGGCAGGACTTTTCCCGGGCCGGACGCCGGGGCCGCGGGCGCTTCCGGAGCCGGAACCTTCTCTGGAGAAGCATCTTTCTCCGCAACCCGGGCCTCTTCCGGGGTCTCCTCCGCAGTCGGAATCTCTTCCAAATCATGGGACTGCTGCATAACCGGCTTTTCCTCCGGCATGGGAGGCTCTTCCACAGCACTCTCTCCCTCCACAGGCGGGACAGGGGCGTCCTCCTGCTCCGCCTGGTCCAGCTCCTGTTCCAACGTCTGGGTCAAAGCCTCCCGGATGGTTTCAGACAACGCCTCATTATGCAGGCGAGCCACCTCCAGAATCGGCGGTGCCAAATGCCGCTCCGGGGCTGCCGGCTGCCCCGGAGCAGCTGTTGTCTCCGTTTTCTGCTGGGCTGCCGGCGATTCCCTGCCCGCTGGATTCGGGGATACCTCCTCCTTATCCGCCGGGACAGAGGTTGTCCCCTCCCTGTCCACCCCGGCGCCTGCCAGAAGGCTCAACACATGATCGGTCTTACTGGTCCGGCTGCTACTTCTCTTCCCCGCCATTACTCAGCGCCTCCTGCCTTTTGTGCAGCCGGAAACCGGTCGCCCGCCACCTCATCGCAAAGCACCTCGAAATCCCGGGCGGGATTGGACCGGGGGGCGTAGTCCACCACGCTCAGCCCGTGGGCCGGTGCCTCTGCAGCGGAGACACTGCCCCGGATCTTTGTCTCAAACACCCGCGTTTCCAGCTGAGCAGCAATCTGCCCGGCCATCTCCAGCACTTCCCGGTTAAGGTTAAACCGTGCACTGTACCGGTTGAGCAGAATGCCCAACACCCGCAGTCCGGGATTGTAGTAGCTGCGCACGCTCTCAATCGTCTCCTTGATCTGGGATACTCCCAGCAGGCTCAGTACCTCCGGAGCCATGGGAATGATGAGGCTGTCCGCCGCCACATAGGCGTTGACCGTCAGAAGATTCAGAGCCGGGGGCGTATCTACGATAATGTAGTCGTACTGCTCTTCCAGACGGGAAAGAGCCGTTTTGAGCAAAAACTCCCGTCCCGGGCGATTGAATTCCAATTCCGCTCCTGAGAGCAGAATGTTGGAGGCCAGCAGATCACAGGTCTCGCTGCGTGAAATGGCCTCCTGAGGCTCTGCCGCACCGCGGAACACATCATAGATCGTGGTGCACCGCTCAATATCCAGGCCCAGGCTGAACCCAAGGCTTCCCTGGGGGTCCAGGTCCACTCCCAACACCCGGGCACCACGGCTGGACAATGAGGCCAAAAGTGCTGCCGCAGTAGTGGTCTTCCCCACGCCTCCTTTTTGATTTGTAATGGCGATGATGGATGTGGGCATATGAATGCCTTCCTTTCTGTCCACTGGATACGACAAGAGAAAAAAGCCGAAAAACCGTAAATCGGCTCTTATTTTTTTTCTGTGGCGGACGATATATGAATTGAGAGTATTTAAGTCTGCTTTTCACGCCATTGTAACCAAAAAATATATCTTTGTCAACGAACCGACAATGCGGTACGCAACGCTTCTGTCAAAAAGAAAGGAAGTGGAATCTCCATGGCATCCATCAGTAGTTTGACCAGCAGTTCTTCCAGCAGTTCTTCCAGTATTTACGGGAACCGTAATTATAACATCATTTCTGGTCTTGCCAGTGGTATGGACACTGAAGAACTGATTTCCGGCGTAGTTCAAAGCTACCAGCAAAAGATTCAGTCTCTTCAGCAAAAAAACACCAAACTTCAATGGCAGCAGGAGGCCTATCAGAGTATTTCTGACAAGCTGGTGGAATTCTATCGGAATTATTCCTCTTATGTCTATTCCAATACAAATCTTGCAAGCTCCAGCTTTTTTAACAACGCAGTGACGACCACCACCAACGGCACCTTTGCCAATCTGGTCTCTGCCTCCGGTAAGACCAGCAGTACCGTGACGCTCAATGCCGTCCGGCAGCTGGCCACCGCTGCCCGGTATGCCCACTCTGCAGATGCGCTCAGCGGTTCCTCCGGCGGTGTCGTCAGTGGAAGTCCCATGAGCGATTTGACCTCCACCATCGACCTGAGTAAGCTGTCCGGCTCTCTGACGCTCAATTATGGCGACCGCACTGTCTCCATCGACTTTGGAGAGCGGGAACTGTATACCGACGAAAACGGCGATTTTGACGCCGACGCCTTCCAAGATGCCATTGTAGCAAAACTGAAAGAGCAGCAGATCTCCACCAGTTCCGGCTCTGTGGTTACTGCCGATACCTTGATTGGCGTATCCGTGGATGACGCCGGCCAGGTCTCTTTCTACGACAAGTCCTCTGGCGGCAACACCGTATCCATCGCCGATGCAACAGGAAATCTGAAAGGCATGATTCCCAACCTGGACAGCATTGTAGACAGTGAAGCCGGTACTTTTAAGCTAGATCTGAGCAGCGGTGTTATCGAAAAGAAAGCTACGGCGGAGTATCTCTCTGGCAAGACCATCACCGTCACGCTGGACGGCAAGAGCAAGACCATTAATCTGCCGGACGTGAAGGCGGTAGTCGGCGACCAAGACGGTATCCAGACTGCCAAGAACTTTGCAGATGCTCTGAATGACGAACTTAAAAGCGCCTTCGGTACGGACAGCTCAGGTAAAAGCCGGGTCTCTGTTACACTGGACGGCGGAGCGCTCTCGTTTGCCACGGACAAGGGTTCCACTCTCTCTGTCACTACTTCCAATGCGGACGTGGGAGACGTGCTGGGCATTGGCTCCGGCCTGACCACCTATCTGGACACTACCAAAACCCTGGGGGAACTAAATGTCAACTGGAACAATCTCACCGGTACGGCCATCAAGGGAACAGGCGCCATCACCCAGAAAAAGGATGAAAACGGCGATTTGGTGGTCGATGACACAGGTAAGCCGGTATACATAGACGCCGACGGCAACACAGTGGATGAAAACGGCAACCGTCTGGATGAAGACGGCAACATCATGTACCAATATGACCTGGAGGTCAATGGTGTGAAGATCGGTACCTATACCAAGGACACTGAAATGAACACCATCATCAACAATATCAATTCCAACACAGAGGCCGGCGTCAGTGTCAGCTACTCCAAAACCACCGGCCAGTTTGTCTTCACAGCCAAGGACACCGGTGCCGGTGGACGGGTGGAGATCGCATCCGGGGGGCTGGGGGCTGAACTCTTCGGTGCCACGCTGGACAGCCAGGGAGCGCTTCGGACCGACCTGGGAGATGACTACTCCAAGGGGCAGGACGCCAAGATCAACGCCACCATCAATGGTGAAACCATGGAGCTGACCCGCTCTTCTAACACCTTTGATCTGGATGGCATGAACGTCACCATCAGCGGTACCTTTAATAAGGATGTCTCCGAAGCGGACATCAAGGACGGAACTCTGGCTGATGATCAAAAGGTTACCTTCACCAGCAAGATTGATTCAGACAAGATCGTGGACACGGTCAAAAAGATGGTAGATGATCTCAATACCATTATCAAAGAGGTCAAAAGCGCCTATTCCGATATGCCCCTTACGAAGTCCGATGGCTCTACCTACGAGCCCCTTACGGATGATGACAAGGCCGACATGAGTGATTCGGCCATCGAAGCCTATGAGGAGAAGGCAAAGACCGGCATTCTCTTCATGGACAGTGACCTTTCTTCCCTCTACAACGATCTGCGCAACGCCATCACCTCCAGCGGGTCTGACGGCGTGACGCTTCGCTCCATGGGCATTGAAACGTCCTATTCCAGTGGACTGACCACCCTCACTTTCGACGAACAGAAATTCCGAGAAGCACTGGAGAGTGACCCTGACAAGGTGCAGGAGGCTTTCACCAAGAGCAAGGAAACCGGTGCCGCCACGGACGGGTTCATGGCCAGTCTCACCGCGATCACCGATAAATATGCCGACACTGACGGTGACGTCAAGGGCATCCTCATTGAAAAAGCCGGCTCCCAGTATTCACCCACCTCCGCTTTGGACAACACGCTGCTGGACCAGATGAAGGATGTGGAGGATGAGATCTCCAAATGGCAGGACAAAATGTCCGACAAAGTAGACTACTACACCAACAAATTCACCCAACTGGAAGTGCTCATCAACGAGATGAACTCCCAGAGCTCCGCCCTGTCCGGCATGCTTGGCGGCTGACGCGGAGTCCCACAGAAAGGAACCTGACTCATGGATATGAGAGGCTATCAGCACTATCGGGAAGATGCTGTCAACACCATGACCCAGGGCGAGCTTTTGCTGCTGCTCTACGACGAATTGGTCAAGCGTCTGACCCAGGCGGAACTGGCCCTCTCCAAGGAGGACTACCCCGCTTTTGAATCCGCGGTGGACCGCTCCAGCGCCATCATCCGCTATCTGGACAACACTCTGGACCGCCAGTATCCCATCAGTACCCAGCTGACAAAGCTATACGAATATTTTTGCTATGAACTCAGCCGGGTAAGGGCGGGTCGGAACGGCACGGAGCTACAGCGGGTCAAGCGCATGGCCAGCGAACTGCGGGACAGTTTCCGGGCCGCAGATAAGCGCTGCGCCAGCAAGTGAGGGGGACCGGAATGCTCACGGATCAGGTTCTCTCTCAGACAACTGCTGTAGAAAAGGAAATGTATCGGGCCCTGTCGGAGCTGGAAGAACTGACGCAGGAGCTGGCCCAGGCAGTAAGCCGGGGTGACAAGGTCAGCATTCAGATGTTTTTATCGATGCGGCGGGACCCTCTGAATCAGATGGCACGGCATCAGGCAGCCCTGCGCCGTCAATACGCCGGGCTGCCTGGTGAGGATGCCCGGCTGCTGCGGACCCTGCTGGAAGACCCTTCCCCGCCCGCTTGTGCCGGCAGTGAAGAACTGGTTCGTCAGGCTGCCCGCAACCGCTCCATTTTAGAACGCATTGTGCGGACGGATCGGCAAATCAGCCAGCGTTTGGCAGGCAAATCTTCCTTTTATGTCAAACATCCTTAACTTTTTCCCTCTCCTTCCAGCAGAAAGCCCCCTGCCGGGACCCCGGCAGGGGGCGTTGAGCGGACATTATGGTGCACCCAGAGCAGAAAACCGCCACAAGGGCGCTCCGTTGGAACGGCTGTGGGAAAGTTCATCAAGAATCAGCTGAGGGTCCCAGCCAGCCAAGCTGCGCTCCCGGCTGTTGGGATCAGCCACCAGCACCTTCCCCTCCAATGTGGCTCCCCGCAAAACGATGAAGTGACCGCCATCTGTAAAATGGCCCTTTCCCATCAAAGCTACAAACAGATTCCCGGAGGCCAGCTGCTGGCACAGCTCCTCTGCAGACAGGTCTCCGCACGCTTCCGCGCTGAGCCCGTACCGGCTGGCCATTCCCTCCACAATGGAAAGGTAGGAGCCGCTTCCTGGGGCACAGTACCCCGCCTCATATGCAGCCTGGGCCGCCTGGGCGGGGTCCAGGTTCTCCCCACTGATGGAGGAAATCAGCATGGCCATGGAGGTTGGGCCGCAACCATAGCCACGGATCTCATCCGGTCCATAGGGCGATGAGGCCCAAGGTTCCTCGCCCTGGTTGAAGTACACCAAGTCCACCACGCCGCCGGTGAGGACCTCCCTTCCCTGTCGGGTTGCAAACTCCGTCACGGTCGGGTCTTCAGCGGGCGGGACCTCCGTTTCTTCGGGCTCACTGACCTTCTGATCTACAGGAGGCTCCTCGTCCCTCTCCTCTTCTTTACGGGAGAGCGTCATTGTGAGCTGGGTTCCTCTGTCCGCCACCCGCTGGATCAGCGCGTCCACCGGTGCGGTCACTTTTTCGTAGAGTTCCGGTGCAGCGAACCGACAGACCAGCAGTTCGACCCCGCCGATACAGGCCAGGGCCAGGATCAGCAAGCTCACCGTCCTTAAGATTTTGTGCCGCTTTCCGGATTTTTTCAACCGTCTCATCTCCACAAATCAAAGATGGGTCGATTATAGCAGAGTTTTTGACTGTTGTACACAAGAAGGAGCAACCTATGCCTCAATTCTGTCTGAAACACGTGGGCAAAGATTACCGCATAGAACCGGACAAACGAGTTCTTCACGCCGTCCGGGAGATCGACCTTACCATCGAGCGTGGGGAGTTTGTCTTTATTACCGGCAGCAGCGGCGCCGGAAAGACCACGCTGCTGCAGATGCTCTCCTGCAATCTCCAGCCCACCTATGGCTCGGTGTATTTCGATGGCATCAATGTAACAGACCTGTCTCCCCGTCGGCAGGATCGCCTTCGTCTGACATTCGGATACGTTCCGCAGCTCTCCTCCCTGATCCGTAAGCGGACAGTAGGAGAAAACCTTCTGCCGGTGGCGGCTCTTGGTCCCGGAAAAAATGCCCAGGCTCCGGCTCGTATCCGAAAGGCTCTGGGCCTTGTGGGAATGAGCGATGTGATAGACTGCTATCCGGCGGAGCTGTCGATGGGCCAGTGCCGGCGAGTAGAACTGGCCCGGGCAATCCTCAATAATCCCCAGGTTCTCTTTCTGGATGAGCTGACAGCAAATCTGGATGAGGACACCGCTTGGGATATGTTTTTGTTTTTGGACGAGCTCAATCGTCTCGGCACTACAGTGATTATGGCCAGCCATGCCAAACGCTTTATCAACCTGATGCGCCGCCGTGTCATTACGCTGGTGGACGGCCGCATTCTGGGGGATGTTCAGCGAGGCCGCTACGGTGATTTGATCTGAGTTTTCCGCACACTAGGAAATCCCGGCCCACTGAATACGGGCCGTGTAAATAAAGTCACTATCAATTTTGGGAGGATATACCATGAAAAACAAGAAAGTAGCAACCAAAATGCTCTTCACGTTCGGCGTCACACTGGTGTTGTCGCTGGCTATGATCGGCGTTTCCATTCGGACCATTCTCAGCGTCCGCTCCAACTATGAAAGCATTCTGTCCAATCAGGTCAAAATGACGGAGGCAGTCCTGGAAAGCGATATGGAGGTCAACTCCATTGCCCGCCAGCTGCGGGATATGGCCCTTTTTGGCTATGACAGCTCCACGATGGACAGCATCCAGGATTCCATCAACACCATTGATGCAGACACTAGCACCATCAATACCCTCTATACCGGTACCGACGGCATGGCGCAGCAGTACATCAACGAGGTAAAGGACTGGGAGTCCACCTTCACAGATATTGATCAGGCTTTGCAGGCAAATGATTCCGCTCGGGTGGCTCAGCTCATCCAAAATCAATGCACTCCCAAGCTCAATCAGGCCGTGAGCACTGGCCAAAGTCTCATTGCCCAGCTGACAAGCCAGAGCAACCAGCTGATAGACCAAGCGGAAAGCAGCAGCACCCAGGAAATCGTAATCCTCTGCGTCTTGATCGCCATTATCATCATCGGCGGCATCGCGTTGAACCTCTACATGGTGCGCAGCATCGTTTCTCCCCTGCGGGAAGCTGAGGAGGCCGTGGTCGCATTCAGTCACGGCGATCTTTCCCATACCCTTACCTATCAGTCCAAAGATGAAATTGGCGGCATCTGCGACGCTGTCCGCACCTCTCAGGGCATTCTGCACAGCACCATTGAGGACATCGTTTCCATCACCAAGCGTTTGGCAGCCGGTGACCTGTCTGGTTCCGTAACGCAGGAGTATCCCGGGGAGTTGGCGCCTATCAAGGAAAATATCGAATTCCTGCTGGTCCACCTCAACGACACCATGGGTAGTATCCTGCAGGCTGCCGACCAAGTGGCCGCTGGTGCTGACCAGGTTTCCACCGGTGCCCAGGCTCTGGCCCAGGGATCTACGGAGCAGGCCAGTGCAGTAGAGGAACTTTCCGCCACCATCAATGACCTGGACAATTCCGCCCAGGCCAACCGTCAGACTGCCCAGACCGCCAAGGAAAAGGCCGACCAGGCCGCCGATCAGGTCCGCATCAGCAACGAGCGGATGCAGGAGATGCGCAAGGCCATGAGCGAGATCCTGGAGGGCCAGAAGAATATCAGCAAGATCATCGAGACCATCGAGAATATCGCCTTCCAGACCAACATTCTGGCCCTGAACGCCGCCGTGGAGGCAGCTCGTGCCGGAAATGCCGGCAAAGGCTTCGCCGTGGTGGCAGACGAGGTGCGCAACCTGGCCTCCAAGTCCGATCATGCCGCCAAGCAGACCAAAAAGCTCATTGAGTCCTCCATGAGCGCCGTGGAACGGGGCGGTGAACTGGCCGAGGATGTGGATGTCAATATGCAAAAGACAGTGGAATGTGCCGGCGCAGCCATTGAGTACATGGATAAACTGGCAGAGAACACCATTTCCGAGGCGGAAGCCATTGCCCAGCTGACCACTGGCGTGGATCAGATCTCCGCCGTGGTCCAGACTAACTCCGCCACCAGTGAAGAGTCCGCAGCTGCCAGCGAGGAGCTGTCCTCTCAGGCTGTCATGATGAAGCAGATGGTCCAGAACTTCCACCTGCGCACTTCCTCCGGCATGTCCGGATTTGATGCCGAGCCTGGGGACACGACCCCCGCTTCCCTTCCTGCAGGAACCACCAGTCAGGATGAAAACCGCTTCAGCAAATATTGATCTTTCCCAGGGCGCACGCCCCTCCCGGGCGTGCGCCTCTTAAGAAAGGAGGAACCGACCCTATGGCTGAACAGCAAACCGCCACTTCTCTCCCTCCGCAGGGGCAGGACCTGATCTACGCCTTGGATATCGGCACCCGCAGCATCATCGGGCTGCTGGCCACCCGTGTAGGCGACCGTATGCGCGTACAGGCCATGGAGACCCGCCTTCACACCCAGCGTGTGATGGTGGACGGCCAGATTGAAGACATTTCCCAGGTGGCCGCAGCCGTCCGCGAGGTGACCGCCCGACTGGAGGAGGACGCCGGCTGTCACCTGGAGCGGGCCTGCGTTGCCGCTGCGGGCCGGGCCTTGCGGACAGAGCGGGGCCACAGTGCCCTGGAGCAGTCCTCGCCGGAACCCGTGGGGCAGAGCGTCATCGCCCAACTGGAGGCCGCAGCCGTGGCAGACGCGGAGGAGACACTCCGCAGCGGTCAGGAAGACCCCCAGCGGATGCTGCTGGTAGGCTATACCGTCACACGTTACCTGCTGGATGGGTATCCCATGGTCAATCTTCTGGACCACACCGGTAAAAACCTCGAGGCAGATGTAGTGGCCACCTTTCTCCCCGGCGGTGTGATCGACAGTCTGTACGCCGTTATGCGTCAGGCACACCTGGAAGTAGAAAGCCTGACGCTGGAGCCTATTGCGGCCCTGAACGCTGCCATTCCGGCCAAGCTGCGGCTTTTGAATCTATGCATGGTAGATATCGGGGCTGGCACTTCTGATATTGCCGTCTGCCGGGACGGCAGCGTGGTAGGCTACACCATGGCCACCGTGGCCGGGGATGAGATCACCGAAGCGCTGATGCAGGCGTACCTGGTGGACTTTGACACTGCCGAGGAGCTGAAGGCAAAGCTGGCAGATGGCGACAACCTGGAATTTACCGATGTACTGGGCCTTCCTCAGACCCAGACTGCGGAGGAAGTTGCCGCCGTAGTGGCCCCGGCCGCAGATACGCTGGCAGAGAAAATTGCAAATGAAATCCTTTCTCTAAACGAGTCCGCTCCCTCCGCCGTCTTCCTGGCAGGCGGAGGCAGCAAACTGCCGGGCCTGCGGGAACGGGTGGCTGCTGCTTTGGGAATGGACCCCAAACGGGTGGCCGTGGCGGGAAACCACTTCCAAAACACCGTCTATTCCGACACGCTGGAGTTGAACGACCCCGCTTACACCACGCCCTTGGGCATCGCTGCCTCAGCGGGTCTGGGGCTCATCAGTGACAGCTGTCAGGTCCTGCTCAACGGCGCCCCGGCCAAGCTGTTCCGCAGCGGCAGCCTCACAGTGATGGAACTTTTGATGATGAACGGCTACACCTTCACTGACTTGCTGGGACGCAACGGAAAGCCCCTGACAGTCAAAGTAGACGGTCAGCCCCGGGTATTCCACGGGGACCCCTCCCTTCCCGCCCAGCTTCGGATTAACGGAAAAGACGCCCCCCCTACTGCTGTGGTCCATGCAGGGGACCATGTGGACTTTATCCCCGCCACGCCTGGGGCTGACCGCCGCATGACCGCCGGAGAACTGGCAAAGCTGCTCCACACGCCATCCATTACGGTCAACGGCACAGTCCCCGGCCCGGAGGACTTCGTCCCCTCTGGCGCCGTCATTGTCAAGACCGGGCGTCCGGTGAAACCGGCACCTGCCGAAGCTCCAGCACCTGTCCGAACAGCCGGCTGGATAGGCACCCTCAACGGCAAGTCCTTTTCCCTCCCGGGAAAGGCAGACGGCTCTCCCTATTACATGATGGATCTTCTCGAACCCTCAGGCATCGATTTTGAACATGTGGAGCACCCGGTGGCACTGCGCCTCAACGGGCAGCCATGTGGATTCCAGCAGGTCCTGAAAAACGGCGATCTCGCAGAGATTGTCTGTGAAGGTGAAACGGTGAAAACACAAATATGAACAAACGTTGCTTAATTGTGCTCCTGGCGGCCTGCATAACGGCAGTACTCTCCGGCTGTGGCGGTGAAAAACTGCCGGAAACATACAGCGCCGGAGAGAACTCCCTCCCCTCTCTGACTGCCCTGGTCACGCTGGACACCTCCCCCCAATGCACAGAGGAAACTGAGGGGGATTCAACTTCGTATCACTATACAGAACTGGATAACCCTTCCCAGGCAGTAGCGGACTATCGGTCAGCACTGGAATCGGATTACGACTGCGTTCCGCTGTCCGCTGATGGAGAGCGCCTGTCGGAGGATTCGGAGCTCTCCGCCGAAGGAAATCTGATTCTGGCCCGGCAGAGCGACTCCGGCAGCGGGCTTTTCCAACTCGACCTCACCTGGGACGAGACCTCCTGCACAGTCACTCCCTCCTTTGAGGAAGACGCGGCCCTGCCGGAAGAATCTTCTTCCCTGACTATGGAAGATGCTGTGGAATATGTTCGCTCCCTGCCACCATCAGCTCTGGGCCTGACGGGAGATGATATGTCTGATTACAGTATCTTCTGTGAAGACGGCCTGGTACTTCTGGACGGAACGCCCTGCCTGTGTCTCAACGTTTATCGCTCTGGCAGTTATCAGGGTTCTTTCCTTTTCTCCACTGCAAACAATACACTTTACCGGTTAAACCGGTCCACGGGAGAGGTTCAGTCAATTTCCCCTTGATATAGCAGCAGCGGCCCCCGGCAGAAAATTTCTGCTGGGGGCCGCTTATCTCTTGTTGTTTATTTTCCCTGAATGTGCCGGGCCAGACGCTTATCTTCCGTGCGGATGTGGGAAACCAGCACCGCCACGACCCGATTCAAATCTCCCAGCGCCTTTACCGTAGGGCCCGCCTGCATCAGCTCCTGAGACACCTCTGCCAGCTGACGACGATACCCTTCGTGGAACTGCTTGTGGGCAGCGTAACCGGGATAGCTGCTCTGCACCTGTAAGCGCTCTTCATCACCAAAGTGCTTGACCACATAATTGCTCAAAAATGTGACCGTCTGCTGAATCTGGCCGCGGCCTTGTCCCTGGGAACAGGCATCCATCAGGCTGTTTACAGCCGTAAACAGCTGCCGGTGTTCTGAATCAATGAGTGCATTTCCAGTCAGCAGATCCTGTGTCAATTCGTATTTCATCTTGTGATCGTTCTCCTTCCGGGGCCCGGGGATTCATTTTCCCATGGGGCAATCTTTCTATTATTTATATCGGCCACAGCCAGGGGAAACATAATCTCCAGACCTAAAAACTCTTTCTTTGTAAAAATGGCAGTTTTTCTGTTGAAAGCCTCTTATGTTTTCAAAGGATTTGGACGATATATACAATAAGGAGTCCGGGAAGAATTCCGGATTTACCAGATAAGAATTTTTGACAAGCGGGAGGGTATGTGATGGTGTTCCCGATCTATCCCGGCGGAACGTATTCTGTGGGTACAACGCCGTATGGCAAAAAAAGCGAATCGGAGCCTACACGGATCTCCGGGCAGCACTATGACCAGGTTCAGTTTTCCTCCCACCTGAGCGAAGCGGAAAAACGTGTGCGGGAAACAGCGGGGCAAATCACCCGTCAGATCCGCACCCGTCCCTCCCGGCAGGAGCTGGAGGCACTGCGTGAGCAGGTATCCTCCGGAACCTACCAGGTGGACGCCAAGGAGATTGCCGCCCGCATGTTGCTGATGGAGGAGCAATAACATACAATGGAATTTCGCGATTACCTGACTTTTTTGCAGGAACTGTGCCAAGAACTGGACACACTGCGCGGCGTGGAGCAGCAAAAAATTACAGCCATCCAGGCCGGTAATCTGGAGGCCCTGGACACATGCATGAAGCAGGAGCAGGCTGCGGCCCTGTCCCTGCGGGGCCGGGAGCAGCACCGGCAGAAAATGCTTCAAGCACTGAAGCTGGATGGCGTCTCCCTGGCAGACTTGCCCCATTGCTGCCCGCCTCAGGATAAGGAACAGGCCACGGAAATCACCCAGCAGATCCTGCGTAGCTATCAGGTTCTCTCCAGCGCCCAGCAGGCCGCACGCACGCTGATGGAGTCCAACCTGCGCCGCATCCAGCAGGAGCTAAACCGGCGGGAGGAGGCACAGCCGATCCCCTCTCCCGCCTCACGAAAGACCACGACGGATTTCCGCGTCTGAGAGGAGAACAGTATGAGTACATTTGGTTCCTTTACCACCGTCCGCCTGGGGCTTTACTCCGCCCAGAAGGGCCTAGACGTAACAGGCAACAATATCACCAATATCAACACTCCCGGCTATACCCGCCAGCGGCTCAATCAGGTCAGCCTGGTTCCTTCCGTCACTGACCGGTATGCCTCCAGCTACAATACCCGCATCGGCCAGGGTGCCGTAGTCACCGGCGTCTCCCAGCTGCGGGACCCGGGACTAGACATCTCCTACCGCAAGGCCCAATCTGATGTGGGGGCCGCCAATACCAAGCTCAGCGGGCTCAATGACCTAGCTACCATCCTCGACGAAGTGGGTAAGGGTGATCTGGAGCAGGACGACGGCGTGATCCTCAGCCAGCTCAATGACCTGCGGGATCTCATCAGCCAGGCAGCGACCAACGGTACCGACACATATGACAGCCTCATCCGCACCTCTGCCAGTGCTTTGACCACGCTTTTCAACTCTTATGCCGACGCCCTGTCCGGAAAGATGGATGACTACACCCAAGAGTTGGACCAGCAGGTAACCACAGTCAATGACATTCTCACCCAAATCCGGGATCTGAACGTCTCCATCCGCAATGCCGACTTACGGGGTGATCCCGGCCTGGAACTGCGGGACAATCGGAACCAGCTGCTAGATGAACTGAGCGGATACATGAAGATCGACGTCAAGTACTCCATGGAGGACGTGGGTGCCGGGACCCAGGTGGAAAAGCTCACCGTCACCCTGGCCAATGATGCGCCTCATAACCACACGCTGGTGGATGGGGAATACGCTACAGAGCTCGAGGTCGATAAAAACGACAGCTTTCGAATCAGTCTTGATGCCCTGCGGGACGCCGATGGAGAAAAACAGGACGCCGGAGCCGACGATTCCGTAAAGCTCCTGGATAATGATCTGTATGGTTCTCTCCAGTCCATTCGGGAACTGCTGACGGAGGAAGGGGAATTTTCCTCCGTCGCAGACGCAGATCCGGCCCAGGGCGGCGATCCTGATGCCTCCATCAAGCGGGGCATCCCCTACTATCAAAAGGCACTGGATTCCCTGGCGTACGAATTCGCCACAGCCATGAACAAGCTGAACAATACGGGTCTTGCCGGCGCAGGCAATCTCTTCAGCACTGGCAGCAATACCGACGACGCCACCGGCATCACTGCCGCCAACATCTCCGTTTCCCATGGCTGGGCCAATGGGACCATTTCGATCCAGGCCACCGACGATGCCAATGCCGCTAGCGGCGATACCTCCAACCTGGCAAAATTCCTGGCGCTCTTCGACCAGAAACAGGACTTTGATCCCTCACATATTCAAGTCGATGCCGCAGGTGACACGTATCATGGTACCTTTGAAGATATGCTTTTGCGGATCCAGTCCACTCTGGCCCAGGATCAGACGAGCACTGACGCCTTACTCAACAACTATACCGTCACCGCTGACAACATCAGTGTGGACCGGGAGGGCGTCATGGGCGTGGACCTCAACGACGAGGCCACCAGTCTCATGACCTACCAGAAGGCCTATACTGCCGCCTGCCGGCTGATGAACGTACTGGAAGAGGCTCTGGACTCCCTCATCAACGGCACTGTGTAATTTTCCGCTCCGACTTTCGAGGTGAATGAATATGCTTCGCGTAACCACTAACAGTACTATCTATACCTACCAAAAAAATCTGCTCAAATCCACCAATCAGCTCTACTCGGCCATGAACGCCATGATGAGCGGCCGGAACTTTGACTCTTATGCTGCCGATCCGGCCGCTGCTACCCGGGCATTCAAAATCCACAGCTCTCTCAACGCCACCAATACCCAGGCATCCAATAACACCACGGTGACCAACAAATTCTCCACCGCCTGGGACGTAGCTGATGATATCATCAACGATCTGGTCACGGATCTGGCTCAGGCACCCGCTCTGAAAGGACTCAACGACACCAACCTCAGCACCCTCAACACCCAGGGCGACGTAATCTACTCCGGAGCAGAGGCCATTGTCCAGAGTCTCAACAGCAAATACGACAACAGCTACCTCTTCAATGGTGCGGATACCCAGAATCCCCCCTTCGCTCTGGAGCAGGACAACGGCAAGACCTATGTCACCTATCGGGGCGTCCGCATCGACGATCCGAACACATTGGATGACACCTATCTGGATGAAAACAACCAGCCTGTCCTCAAGGATGACGGTACTGCCATGACCAATCAGGAGATGCTGGAAAAGTGGTCCAATGAGCACTTGTATGTGGACATCGGCATCGGTTTTGATGTGGACGGCAAAGGTGCAGTTATCCCCTCCACCGCTTTTGATTCTGCCATCTCCGGCACCGACTTCATCGGCGGGTATGGCGTAGACGCCGATGGTGATCCCACCAACATCGTCTCCATTATGGTGCGCCTTTCCGAGGTGTTTCAGGGTTATAATCAGGAGACCGGGGAGTGGGGCGCCGCTGGTAATGCAGAGGATGCCCAGCGTCTGGCGGACAAGCTCTCCAAGGCTCAGGAGGCCCTCAGCACCCAACATACCTCCCTGGAAACCCAGGCCAAGTTCCTGAAAACCAATCAGTCCCAGCTGGAGAGCACATTCACCTCTTTGAACACTGAACTCAACAGCGTGGAACAAATCGACCAGGTAGAGGCCATCCTTACACTGGTCTCTGCCCAAACCAGCTACAACGCCGCCCTGCAGGTGGGCGCCAATGTGGTTCCTCAGTCCCTGATGGACTACCTGAGCTGACAGCTGGCCCGGGATATCTATACGCATCCTGCGCACGGAAGGAGTTTTCAGCGTCATGGATCCGCTGATTGAAATCAAAACAGTTCCCATTGAGATACAAATGAAGGTAACCCGGGCCCACCTGGAGTACGCCCGCGGAACGGCCCAGTTGGAGATTTCCCGGGACAAAGGCGGTCTGAGCATCCGCAGTCAACCCATCCGGGTAAACATCGACACGTTTGAATCCCGCAACTCGGTCATGCCCACCACCGCCACCGTCATCCGTCAGCAGGCACAAGCCGGAAAGCAAAGTGCCTATCAGGCCACTGCAGTGTTGGCTCAGGAAGGCCGGATGATGATGGAAGCCCGGATCGATCAGGACGTGATCCCCCGGTTAGCCAAGGAAAAGACCATGGCGCAACCCACCAATCTCAATATTAAATTCCTGCCCACGACAGGACCGGACATCAGTTGGGACGGCGGGGAACTGAGCATTCAGTACGAGATGGACAAGCTGAATTTTGACTGGCGCATGAATCAGATGCAGTTCACCTTTGTCCCCGGAGACATTGAATTTACCATGACACAGCGGCCGGATGTCATCATCAAATACGTAGGTGGTCCACTGTACGTCCCCCCGTCTGCGGACCCGGATTATGAACCCGTGGACATCAACGTCTGAGAGAGGAGACTCGGATATGCAGCTGGACACGAAATATTTCGGACGGATCGACTACGATCCATCGGATGTGGTGCACTTTCCCAGCGGGCTGTTTGGCTTTGCGGAGGAAAAGGAATTCCTGCTCCTCCCCTTCGCCGGCAGTGACGGGAATATGCTCTGCCTGCAAAGTGTAAGGACGCCGGGTCTTGCATTTATCGCCATGAATCCCTTTTCCCTCAAGCCGGACTATGCGCCCATGCTTGCGGCAGAAGCGCTGGAGCTGATGGAGGCCCAGCGCAGTGAGGACCTTTGCTACTATGTGATGTGCGTGGTACGGGATCCCGTAGGAGCAAGCACGTTGAATCTGCGCTGCCCGGTAGTCATCAACCCCGATCTGCACCGGGGCATGCAGGTCATTCTGGATGATGACAGCTATGAGATGCGCCACCGTCTGGATTCCCTGTCCCAAGGGGAGGTGTCGTAATGCTGGTACTCAGCCGCAAAGAGGGCGAATCCGTGATGATTGGGGAGAATATCAGCATCACCATTTTGTCCATTGAACCCAGCGGACAAGTAAACATCGGCATCAGTGCTCCCCGGGACGTGCTGGTTTTGCGCAGTGAGCTGCAAAAGGCAGTCAGCGAAAACCAAGATGCCGCAGGCACTGCGCCCGCTCCCCTGGTTGACCAGCTGCGCTCGGCCGTGGGCACACTTACTGCCCGCACAACCCAGCAGGAATCCTGACTAGTCTATGCTCTTTATGCGGGCCGCCTGCGGGCGGTCCGTTGTTTTTTCCTGCTTTCTGCGGCATTTGTATTCACTTGCGCCGTTTGACCGGTTACTCCTGTACCCGGCACATATTACACGATCAAAGGAGAAATACCATGACACGGGACACCTTATTGGTAATCGACGATTCCCTGCTGGACCTGGCCATTCTGAATGAAATATTCAAGCACCTGTTTCAGGTGGAGTGCTTCGAAGAGGCCCGCCCGGCCATGTCCTATGTTCGCCGCAATTCCCAGCGGGTCTGCGCTGTGCTGCTGGATATTTGTCTGGGACGGCGGGGTGCAGGATTTCAGGTCCTGCAGCAGCTCCAATCTGCTCCAGAAACTATTCCCATCCCTGTCATTTTAATCACGGCAGATGCCCAGGAGGAATATGTCCTCAACGGACTGAAAAAGGGGGCAGCAGACTTTCTGGTCAAACCTGTAAATCCTCATACGGTCCAGGAACGGGTCTGCGCCGCTGTCCGCTCTGCCTGGCCGGCGGGAACCACGGTCCTGGATGCGGAAAAACCGGACAGCCCTCCCCATCCCACAGAGGCAGAGCGCTGCCTCCCTGATCTGGCCAGCCGCTGGGAGCGGCTGCTGCAGCTCTTTTTTCAGAGCCGTCCCCAGCTCCACCCTCCCCGCTATCAGCTTCTGGGGCAGGTCACCGCAGCATTGGCACGCGCCTATGCCGCAGCAGTTCCTGGCAGCAGCCTAGACACAGAAGAAGCGGACATTATCGGACAGGCGGCCATGTTCTGTGATATCGGTCTGCTGGGTATTCCAGACAGTGTTATCGACCAGGGGCCCAACCAGAGCGGATCAGACCGCGAGATCTATTATCAGCATACCGTTCTGGGCCACGCGCTGTTTTCCACCGGCATGACCGATGGACGGCACTTGGCAGACTACGCTGCTGAGATCGCCTATTGGCACCACAAGCGCTACGATGGGGGCGGTTTCCCCTCCGATGATCCCAACGGTTCCATTCCTCTTAGTGCACAACTCACCCACATGGCGCTTCGGCTGTTGGAATATATGGACTATTTTGAGGATCACCCTAATCCACTCCAGCGCTCCCTGCGGGCTCTGGCCGGTGATGTGGGACATGCTATCTCTCAGGAGATGTTCACCTGTGCGCAGGCTGCCCGGGAAGAACTCCTCCAACTGCTCCAGTCCCGGAAATAAGCTGCGGCTATTGCGACGCAAACGGTCTCTAGGCGGGTCCCTTTCGGGGCCCGCCTATCGTTTATTCTTTCAACTGGGTAAACTACCATCATTCCCCCAATTTCCCCTTGACTATATGACATTATAATGTCATAATCTTTTCTGAAAAAAGATATCATGATGTCAAAAAAGGAGGAAGGATGTCGATGGAGTCAGAAAAGAAGGTCAAACTTTTGGTCTATGCCACAGAGGATGAACGGACCCGCATCAAGATGGCGGCCGCCAAACTGCACATGTCCATGTCTCAGCTGATTTTGGACAGCGTGCTGGAGCAGGTCTCCAGCATTGAGGCCCTGGAAAAGAAGGAGGGTGGTCAGGCATGAAGACCATTGCCGTAATGAATCAAAAAGGCGGCACCGGAAAGACCACCTCTGCCATTAATCTGGCGGGAGAATTGGTACGCCGGGGCAAGCAGGTGCTCCTCATCGACATGGACACTCAGGGGAATGCTACCAGCAACCTCCAGCTCACCGAAGTCCCCTCCGCCACGCTGACGGATGTGATCGTCAGCAAAAGTGCCACAGTGGCAGACACCATCTGTCACACCTCCACCGAAGGCCTGGACCTGATCCGGGGCGGGAGCCTGTTGGCTCCGGCATTGGCCTTCATGCAGGAGATGACCTTCGGCCGGGACACCACTCTGCGCCGTCTCCTGCCCCAGATCCCGGATACATACGACTTCGTGTTTTTTGACTGCTCCCCTTCCCTGGAGAGTCTCTTCAATATCAACGTACTGGTGGCCGTGCAGTATGTCCTCATTCCCATCAAGGTGGACAAAAACTCCATTGAGGGCTACGACGTGATGCTGGAGACGGTGCAGTCTGTCCGTGAGATTGCCAACCCTGATATCCGGGTCCTGGGGATCTTTATGACTGCCGTGGAGACCGGTGCGGGACTGGACCGGGAGATGATCGAAAATCTGCCCCGGATGCTGCCGGACCTGGCTTTCCAGACCTATATCCGGAAAAATATTGATGTAAAAAAGGCACCCATCGCCATGCAGCCCCTGTGCTTTTTCTCCCCCCGCTGCACAGCCACCGAAGATTATGCTGCATTGACAGACGAGATGCTGGCGAGAATGGAGGGCTGAGCCAATGGCCAAGAAGAATCCATCCATTTTCTCCACCCTGCAGAAAACCACCGTCAATGCCAGTGCGGTAAACGGCGAGTTTACCCGCCAGCTGCCGGTGGATGCCTTGGATGATAACCCCATGAATCGCTTCTCCATGGCAGAGGATGAGCAGTTTACCTCCACCATGGCCTCCGTGGAAGCGGACGGTTTCCTGGAGGACATCGTGGTGACGCCTTCAGAGGTAGAGGGCCGCTGGCGCATCATCAGCGGACACCGCCGGGTCCACATGGCCCGCAAGCTGGGCAAAACCACAGTCCCCTGTAAGGTACGCCACTACCAGGACAAGCTGACAGAGCTGAGGGCACTGATGGGCGCCAACATCCACCGCCGGAATATCACGCCCTTCGACATGGCCCGCCAGCTGGAAACGCTGCGGGACGTTCTCGCCCAAGAAGGCCGGCTGCCGGAAAACGTCAAGGAGCAGTCGGAGCTGATGGCGGAGCAGTCGGACCTGAGCCGGGCCACCGTGGAACGGTACCTGGATCTTTTGAACCTGGACGAAACCCTGACGGACTGGGCTGAGAACGGCAAAATGACCATGACAGACGCATATGAGCTGGCCCGGAAGAAGAACCAATACCTCTATCCCATCGTGGAGGAGTTCGTCTCCAAGGCTGAGGACCAGGGGGACTTTCCCGCACTGGTACACCGGGCCATTGCCTATGCCAAGGCACTGGAAACTCCGGTGACGCCTCCTCGGGAAAAAGCCCCTGCCAATCCCCTGCGGACCGTGGATTCCTTCGGCCGTTCCATCCGGCGCTCCACCGCGCAGATGCGGACGCTGGACCTCTCCACTGAGGAGAACAAGGCCGCAGCCCGCAAAAAGCTGGAAACCTGCCTTGCCAATTTGGAAGAACTGCGCCGCACAGTGGAGGCCCTGAAAGCCACCCTGGAGGAATGAGCGGCTCAGTCCCCACCTCTGGAGGGCTCTGTCAGGCTTTGATTTCCCGCTGCATCATGCATGCATCGGTCGGCCCCCGGCATCCGTCGGATGTCCGGGGGCCGATTTCTCGTTTATCCCAGCAAAGGCAACGCAGCTGTTTTCTGTCTTCCCTTTCCCTTCCGGTACGGAACGCGCAGAAGACTGCTTTTCCGATAGTGGAACACAATTTTTTTATTAAAATATGGAAAAAGATTTATAAATTTACTTTTTTATGGTATACTACTATCGTACAACTATATTGAAAATTTGTGTGTGAAAAGTTGGTGCGTATATGACAAAGCTGGAGCTTGCAAAAAGCGTTCTTACTGCAGCTAACGGGATTGCCAGAACCTCAGATTTTACTGCAGCCGGCCTTGCGAAATATGACGTTTGCAGCTTGACAGATCAGGGCGCTCTTGTGCGTATCCGGCATGGCTATTACAGGCTGGCGGACAACTTCGATATCACGGAAGAGCAGATTCTGGAAGCTCTGCTCCCAGAAGGGATTGTGTGCGTGGAATCTGCGCTGTTCCACTATGGGTACAGTGATTTCACGCCGAGGGTTTGGACTCTTGCCGTTCCCAGGACCATATCAAGGGCAAAACTCAAAATCGACGAAGTTCCCATAAAAGTTTATTACATTCCTAATCCATACTATGAACTCGGGAGAACAACGGCAGCGTTTCATGGCGCAACACTCTCCATATATGACCGTGAGCGCACCATCTGTGATTGTTTCAAATATCGGACGAAACTGGACCATGAGCTTTTTAACAAGGCAATCCATGCATATGTGTCCGATGAACAAAAAAATCTGAACAATCTTTCCAAATATGCTAAAGCGATGGGGTTGTTAAAACGGGTAAATGATTTGATGGAGGTACTGCTCAATGGCTGATCTGGGCGCATCTATTTTAGCAAGGCTGAAAAACAAAGCGACTGAAAGCGGCCGGAGTTATCAGCTGTGCATGCAGCTTTTTTGTCAGGAAGAATTCTTGCGCAGGGTGGAAAAATCCGCTTATGCAGAAAATCTGGTGCTGAAAGGCGGCCTGTTTCTCTACTCCCTGACGAATTTTGACAGCCGCGTGACAATGGATGTTGATTTTCTTCTCCGCCAGCAGCCAAATACGCCCGAACGGCTTCGGGAAATTCTGGAAGAAATCATTGCAGTGGATACGGGAAATGACTACATCACCTTTGAAATCAAGCATGTTGCGCCCATTGCTGTTGCCAAAAAATACGCCGGAATTGGAGCCTCCATTATCGCCAGAATCAAAAATACGCGCACTCCCTTCTCGATTGACTTTGGTGTAGGAGATATTATCGTCCCCCACCAGGAAAAAAGGCGGATTCCAACGCAGCTTCCTGATTTCAAAGCACCAATCGTCAATACCTATTCCGTTGAAACCACAGTTGCCGAAAAGTTGGATGCGATCCTTGATCTGATGGAATTTTCCAGCCGCATGAAGGATTATTACGACCTCTACTATCTCGCAAATAAGTTTGATTTTGGCGGGGCGATACTGACCGAAGCCCTGAAAAAGACATTTGCAAACCGGAATCATCCGTTTTCTTTGGAGCAGTTCGATCAGATCATGACCTTTGATGCAGACGACGGAATGCAGAAAAGATGGGTGGCATTTACCCGGAAAGTTGATCTCCCCATCAGCGACTTCAAGGCCGTACTGGATACCATAAACGCTTTTTTAAGGGAGCCGTTTCGGGCAGCGATTGAGGAGCAGTCCCTTGCAAAACAATGGTCCTCCGCTGAGCAGTCATGGAACTGATCGTCTGGAATCCAATGCAGCATTCGGGCCTCTTTCCAAAATCTTGACAAACGCAGGACTGTGATGTATCATTATTTTCATAATGTTGGCAAAAGCCAACCTACAAGTGTTGAAACACTTTTTGATCCGCGTCATCTGATTCTGTATGGAACCGTGTACCACGAAGGCACACATCTCCTCTCAGGGAGGAGTTGTGTGCCTTTTTATTTTTTAATGTGGTTTCTTCTGCGGGATATCGCCGGAATCAAATGGCAGCACTATTTTTAGGAGGAACGATTTTATGGCATGTTTTTTGGTTTCTGCCGCTGAAGCGGCTGTTGTGACCGCTGCAACGAAGGCCGCGAAGAAGAAGGCCCAAGAGGCCGGTACTCCCTACCAGGCAGAGGAGCGGATCTCCTTCTGCAAGAAGCTCAAGTGGCTCTCCAATATGCTCTGGGGCGGCTCTGCTCTGCTGGCCTTTGAGCATCTCTGGCACGGAGAGATCACCCCCTGGTTCCCGTTCCTGACGGCAATGAAGGACCCGTCCGACGCCATGGGAATGCTGGTGGAAATGGGAACTGTCGGTGTTTTGATGGCAGCTCTCATTACGGCTGCCTGGGGCTGCATGGTTCTTGTCACCAATACCATGGAGAAAAAGGCCCTGCAGTCTCATACTGCTGTTCAGTGAGGAGCACACAGCATGACTTTGCTGACAACGGTCTTTGCTGCTGTGTTCTGCACGGTTCTCTGGTACCAAAACGCATCTGCCCGTGAACTCAAGGTTGGCATCTTGTGCTGGATGTTTTGGGGTGCCTCTTTGATGTGGCTGGGCGACGCGATTTTTGAATACATGGAACGGGGCGCGCAATACTTTACCCCTGCCGCTGCCGATATGCTCAACGATCTCTTTCTGGGACTGTCTGTGATCGCGCTGGCACTCGTGATTTGGCTTGTGATCCTGCTGGTCAAAGATCCCAAGGGCGTCGTGCGGGCGCAGCTTTTCAAAAAGGCATAATCAGGTTCCTCCAAAAGCGGTTCTACCGTTTCCGGCAGAACCGCTTTTCCTGATATTTTCACAGAGGAACGGAAGACAGATACATGGATTTGAACGATTTTTTCAAAAAATACCCAAAAGCCGCTCTGGCATTCTCCGGCGGCGTGGATTCCGCCTATTTGCTGTATGCCGCCATGCAGTGCGGGGCCACCGTGCGAGCGTACTATGTCAAGTCCGCGTTCCAGCCCCAGTTTGAGCTGGAGGATGCCCTGCATCTGGCTGAGGCAATCCACGCTGATTTGAAAGTACTGGGGGCAGATGTGCTCTCCAATCATCAAGTGACCCAAAATTCGCAGGAGCGTTGCTATTACTGCAAAAAAGTGATTTTCTCCACCATTCGGAAAGCGGCTTTGGAGGATGGATTTTCTGTACTTCTAGACGGGACGAATGCCTCCGATGACACCGCTGACCGCCCAGGCATGCGGGCCCTGGCGGAGCTTTCCGTACTCTCCCCGCTTCGGATGTGCGGACTGACCAAACCGGATATCCGCAGACGCTCCAGAGAAGCGGAGCTTTTTACATGGGATAAGCCAGCCTATGCCTGTCTGGCCACTCGGATTCCCACCGGTACGGAGATCACCGCAGACCGTCTGGAGCGGACAGAGGCTGCGGAAAAGTTCCTGTCCTCTCTCGGCTTTCGGGATTTCCGCATTCGGATGCTGGGGGACGCGGCAAAGCTCCAGATCCCGGAAGCGCAGCTTTCCAAAGTTCTGGAAAACCGAACCCGTATTCTGACAGAGCTTCGGCGCTTTTACGGTTCGGTCCTGCTGGATCTGGAGGTACGTAATGCATAATGAGATCAAAGAGATTCTGGAAGCGGTCCAGAACGGCCAGCTTTCGGTGGACGACGCATTGCTCAAGCTCAAAGTGCAGCCCTTCGCGGATATCGGATACGCCAAGGTCGATCTGCACCGGAAAATCCGGCAAGGTGCGGCAGAGGTTATCTACGGAGCCGGGAAAACACCGGAGCAGATTATTGGAATCGCAGACACCCTATGTCAAAACGGGCAGACCACCATTCTCATCACCCGGCTCTCCAAGGAAAAGGCAGAGCAGGTCCAGGACGTGCATCCTCTTTCCTACCACGCTGAAGCAAAGATCGGTATCATCGGAACGCCGCCCCGTCCGGACGGCATCGGGACAGTTCTGGTCGCTACCGGCGGTACCAGCGACATCCCCGTGGCGGAAGAGGCCGCGCTGACAGCGGAAGTGCTGGGAAACCAGGTCACCCGTTTGTATGATGTGGGCGTGGCCGGCCTTCACCGTCTGCTGACCAATCTGGATGAAATCATGAGCGCCAGCGTCATCATCGCCATCGCAGGAATGGAAGGGGCTCTGGCCAGCGTCATCAGCGGACTGGCGGACTGCCCAGTCATCGCCGTTCCCACCAGCGTTGGCTACGGCGCATCGTTCCACGGGCTTTCCGCGCTGCTATCGATGCTCAATTCCTGTGCCAGCGGCGTTTCCGTCGTCAACATCGACAATGGCTTCGGCGCCGGTTATCTGGCCAGTATGATCAACCACATGGAGGCAAAAAAAGCATGAAAACGCTGTATTTGGACTGCGGCATGGGAGCCGCCGGGGATATGCTGACGGCGGCATTGGTGGAACTGCTGCCGAACCCGGGTGCCTTTGTAGAGGAGCTGAATGACCTGGGGATTCCCGGCGTACAGTTTATCCGGGAATCCTCTGTAAAGTGCGGCATTACCGGGACCCATATGTGCGTAAAGGTGGACGGTATGGAGGAGGACGCCGCCTCTTCGGAACACCATCACGACCATGAACACGGCCACGAACACGAGCACGAACATGGCCATGAGCATCCCCACGGCCATGACCAGGACGGCATCCATCCCCACCATCACAGCGGGATGCACGACATTGCGCACATTGTTGCCGAACTGCATCTGCCGGAACCGGTCAAGCAGGACGTACTGGCCGTTTACGATCTGATCGCACAGGCAGAGAGCCGCGCCCACGGCGTCCCCGTCAGTGAAATCCACTTTCATGAGGTCGGCACCATGGATGCAATTGCGGACATTACTGCCGTATGCCTGCTGATGCATCGGATCGGACCGGAGAAGGTAGTGGTCTCCCCCATTCACGTGGGCAGCGGGCATGTCCACTGCGCCCACGGCATTCTGCCCGTACCCGCCCCGGCCACGGCGGATATCCTGCGGGGAGTTCCCATCTATGGCGGTGGGGTAAAGGGCGAACTCTGCACGCCGACCGGCGCCGCGCTTTTGAAGCATTTTGCCACGGAATTCGGTTCGATGCCTGTGATGCGGATCAGCGCCATCGGCTATGGCATGGGAAAGAAGGACTTTACCGCAGCCAACTGCGTCCGCGCCCTGCTGGGAGACACGGCGGAGCAGGCCGATATGGTCTGTAAACTCTCCTGCAACGTGGATGACATGACGGCAGAAGCCATCGGTTTTGCCATGGAGCGTTTCTTTGAAGCCGGGGCTCTGGAGGTGTATACCGTTCCGGTGGGCATGAAGAAGTCCCGCCCCGGCACACTGCTCTGCATCCTGTGTCGGGAGCAGGATCGGGAGGCAATGGCAGCAGAAATGCTCCGCCACACTACCACCATCGGCGTCCGGGAAACCCTCTGCCGGCGCTATGTGCTGGACCGGAACATTCAAACGCTGGAAACACCTTACGGAACCGTGCGCCGAAAGGATTCCCAAGGGTACGGCGTCGTCCGTTCCAAGTATGAGTTTGAAGATCTGGCCCGTATTGCCAAGGCGCAGAATCTGTCCCTTGCCGAGGCAAAAGCGCTGATTGAGGGTCGCTGATGGGTCTGTTGGAAAAGGCGAGTCTGGAGAGTCAGATCGGGAACGCTCCCTGCACGGCAGAAGATACCGAGGAGATTTTCTGGCTACGGGAGGCAGACGATTATCAAAGCCGGGTTACCCTGGGCAATGCGCTTGCCGGACAATATCGGTTCAAAGACGCAATCTGTGCCTACCAGAGCGCCCTGCGGATTCGCCGGGACGACTGGACTGTTTTCAGCCGTCTGGCCGGTGCATACCTGACGATCCGGCGCTTTGCCGAGGCAAAGGAGCAGTATGAACGCTGTCTGGCTATAGGCGCAGACCCCAAGGCCGTGGCACTTCCCATCGGTGTCTGGCACTATCTCAAGGGAGAGTATTCCACTGCGGCAGACTGGTTTGCCAAATGTCTTCCCTGCGGAGACGAAATGGCTATTGCGGTGATTTATTGGCATACCTTGTGCCGCTATCGCATCTGCGGAGAACCGGATCTGCTCCCGATGTACCGGCGAGAAATGCATGCGGGTCATCACACCGCATACCAACTTGCGGTGTCCGTATTCTGCGGCGATGTTTCGTGGAAAGATGCTGCAGCCGAGGCAGATCAGGAACCCAGTGAATTAAATCGCGTCATTGCCCTGTACGGGATCTGCGGCTATCTCCGCTCCGTAGGAGAAACAGCAAAAAGCACGGAGTTTCTTCAGGCTCTTCTTACCTATCGCACCTACTGGCCCTGTATTGCTTATCTTGCCGCCTGGAATGACGCCATGCCAGCGAGAGCGCATAAGATTGTCAGAAAACACGATAGCTGTTTGGGTCTGCTTGCCGCCTCTTTCAATCCCGCAGCAAAGCTACCCGGATAATCAAAAGGACCTCCTTCACCTGTCTGTGGAAGGAGGTTCTTTTGATTCATTGTGTAATATACGGAATACAAATGCACCTTGCTTTTCTCCTGGGATTATGATATGTTTTTATATAGTGAGTGAGTGAGTGAATTTGTTGGGCTGTGATTTCCCTCACGTAAAGGAGAATGTCAACATGGACAGCATCACATTTACCCCATCAGAAAAACTGCATCAAGCGCTCAAGGAAAAAGCAGATGAAGTTGGGCTCTCTCAGGCAGACCTGGTTTCATACATCCTCGAACACATCGACCTCGACCTGTTTTTTTATCAATCGTCCCCTTCTCAGCCAGCAAAAAGTCTGGATAAAATTGCTGACAGCATTCTTGCCGCAATCTATAAAAACCGCCGGGAGAACATCGGAAAAACATTCATTCTAAACGACATCCCGGAATTTCGGAGGACCCCTCTCTCAATCCGGCCGGCCCTTGGCAAACTCTTGTATCAAAAGATGCTCCAGGACCCATCAGCCTCAGCCGCTCCTGTGATTGATCGTGTAGAAGCAGACGGCATGATAATATATAAAAAGCGTCAGAGATCCATGCTCTACCAATACAAAACGGATACGGCAGCCGCAGACCAAACGCATATGAAGGAGGATTGGCAAAATCCCATTTTGAAGCAACGACCGGATACAAAAAAACCGCATTTTTGAATGGTAAACTGTAAAATAACTTAATTTTACCGATGAAATGTCGATGTAAATATTGAACATGTTTTTCAATTTGTGTAAAGGATGGGCTGTTCATGGAGCTTTGGGAATTTTTCGAAGAGCTGGACGAAATGGTATACGTATCCGATGTGGAGACACATGCATTGGTATACATGAATCGCCATTTGCGAAATGCCCTCGGATATCGTTCCCAAGCCGAATTTATTGGGAAAAAATGCTATCGGGTTCTGCAAGGTTCCAATACCCCCTGTTTCTTTTGTACAAATCAGCAGCTTGAACTTGGCAAGTTTGTCTCCTGGACACATAGAAATCCCATTTTAAATAAGCGTTTTTTGGTGAAGGACAGTCTGCTCAATGTTCATGGACGAAAGTATCGGATTGAAATTGCCATTGACGCAAACTCGGATTCCTCCTGCAAATCCCCCTATTATTATGCCCGCAGTGAGACCATCTTGAATGAATGCATGCAGCAGATGTTTTCCAACGCAAATCCGGAGGAAACCATTCAGAACATGCTCTCTTATATCGGAAATACTTTCTCCTGTGACCGTGCTTATATCTTTGAACTGTACGACAATCAAACCACCAGCAACACCTACGAATGGTGCTCAGAAAATGCCGTACCTCAAAAAGAGTTTCTGCAAAACGTGTCTGTATCCGCCATTGATTGGTGGCTCTCGTTGTTTGCAGACAATGAGGTAACCGTGATTTCAGACCTAGAGGAAATCCGCACCATATATCCGGAGTCTTATGCCATATTGAAGCCCCAGGACATCCACTCCCTGGCCGCCGGTCCCATCAAGGTTGACGGAAGGGTCATTGGCTTTATTGGCGTAGATAATCCGGACAGCCAGATGATCCCCCTCATAACGCCGCTTCTGAATGTGCTCGGTTACTTCACATCCACCCTTCTCAAACGCAGAGACCTTCTTTCCCGCCTGCATGAGCTGAGTTATCACGATCAACTGACCGGTGCGCTGAACCGACACGCCCTGACTGAACGGTATGGTAACTTGAAAATGGATTCCGTTGGTGTAATTTACTGCGATATCACGGGGTTAAAGAAAGTCAATGACTCCCAGGGACACGAAGCAGGAGATCGGCTGATCTGCCATTGCTGCGAACTACTTCAGGAAGCAACGGACACCAACATGGTTTACCGCACCGGCGGGGATGAATTTATTGCACTCTATCCCAACTGTAGTGAAGCAAAATTTCACGAGAATGTATGCCGTCTTCATCGGAAAATTCAGGAGGATCTGTGCCATATTGCAGTGGGCTATGTTTGGTCCAACACACAGCCACTGAATCTGGAAAAGCTGATCACACAGGCCGATCAGGTGATGTATCAGGACAAACGGGACTATTATCGTGAAAACGGTGGCCGGCCCGACGTGGACCGTCGGCAATCCAGCCGAGATTGCCGGCAGCCAGCGCAAGACCGCCGGAGTTCCGCCCTCCAAACGATCGAGACCCCCTTTCAGGCCTTTCTTGCTGAAGCAAACTGCGACATCGAGGCGTTATTCCGATCTGTTTCTCAGGATAACGATTCCAGCTATTTTTACCTGGGAGATATGCAGAAGGATCTCTTTTTCATTTCCAATAACATGAAGGAGGACTTTGGGTTTCAGCAAAATCTAGTCAGCGGACTTTTACAGCAGTGGTCCAAGCGAATCAGCACGCCAGAATTTCAGGATCTTTTTTGGCAGGACATCTCCAGCATGTTGCAGGAAAAGCGCACCATCCACGACCTGCGCTACCAGGTTCGGGACGTAAATGGAAACAACCTCTGGGTCCGCTGCTATGGTATTTTAAAGTGGAGCCAGGACAAAACCACCCCGTTGTTCTTCTCCGGGCGCGTGACCCATCAGGACAAAAATTTCGTTGTGGACCCCGTTACGAATTTTCCAAGGGAACACGCTTCCTTCCAACAGTTGGAAGAGCTGCATCAATCAGATCAACATACACTGGTTATCGGCTTCAGTCTCAACGGGTTCACGGAAATAAACAATACCAAAGGACGGGCATATGGAGATCGTCTCTTTAAAAAGGTAGCGGACGCCTTAACGGAGGAACTCTTCTGGAAGATGTCTTTTTTCCGCCTGGAGGGCATGCGCTGCATGGCCATTGTCAATTCCGCCTGTATGGATGAAGGTCAGGATGCACTGGTGGATGAGATCAGGTCTGTTATCCAGAAATGCTATACAAGCCTGGGCGTATCCGTCCAGAATATCTGTTCCTTCGGCATTATGGAGTACCCAAACGGTACCATGACTCCGGATGATCTGGTGGAAAATCTGGTCTCCTTGATCCGCGTATCCAAGCAGGATGCCAAACTGAACTATGTGGACTATTCCACTCCCAACATCCAGCGTGTCAAGCAGATGTCCAATATGGTGCTGGAACTGAGTCAAAATGTTGCCAATCAGATGGAGCATTTCCGCATCGTGATTCAGCCCATCGTCTCTGCCAGAAACGACGCGGTGATTGGCGGCGAGGTGCTTCTGCGCTGGACGTTTAAAGGGCAGGATATCTCACCGGCAACATTTATCCCCATCTTAGAGAAAAACAATCTGATTCATACGGTGGGCCGCTGGGTCTTTGAGCAGACCGCATCAACCTGCGTCCGGCTCCAATCTCTCAACCCATCCTTCTATCTGACGTTCAACGTCAGCCTGTATCAGCTTTCCGATCGACTGCTGATCCCCTTCATGCAGGAAACACTGAAGAAATACCGGCTCAATGGCGCCAGCCTGGTGGCAGAACTCACTGAAAGCTGTCTGGACGAACAGCCTGAAAAGCTGGCCAGCTTCGTCAAAGCCTGTCAAAACCTGGGCATCTCCATTGCACTGGATGATTTCGGCAGCGGCTACTCCTCCCTGCGGATGCTGCTGCAGTATCCCTCCAGCATCATCAAACTGGACCGCTCCTTGGTGCAGGAGGTAACCTCATCTGAGGCGAAAATGCAGTTTATCCGAAGTATCGTCTTTGCCTGCCACCAGTTTGGAAAAACCGTCTGCATGGAGGGCGTGGAGCACTCGGATCAAAATGAAATCATTCTGAATACGGGATGCGATATGATCCAGGGATATTATTACCACCGTCCCATGGAGTTAAGTCAGATGTACCGGCTGGTCAGTCAGGCGGATCCCGAAAACCAAGAGCAGGAGGGAGTGAAATGCCAAAAGCAAAGGCCAGACGCCCCAGCGTCTCCGAATCAGGTCGGCCAATCCACACGACACTGAACGATTTTCTTTATCGCTGCCTCGTGGAACGAAACATCGGGCGTGTGTTGGAACTTGTCTCTGATCAGCTGTACAGCGTTGGTACAAGGGAGAATACAATTGCCATTGGGAAAGAGGAGTTCGCCCGCCTGCTGCAAACGGAAATTGCCCAGCTGCCCACCCCCATTTTTTATGCCATGACCAACTACACCCAAAAAGAGCGCATACCGGGCTGCTGGGATTGCTTTTGCAATTTGGAAATGCAGTTCTCCCTCCCTAAAGGCCGTCAGACTCTTTACCACATACGTCTGACAGCAAGTCTGCACTGGGACGGAACCCATTATGTAATTGATATGCTTCACGCCTCAAGGGCCAGCAAGTGCCAAGAAAGCGGGGAGTTTTTTCCGCTGGAATTTATTTCTCAGGATATGGATTCCCTTAATCGCGAGACTCGATATGAACTCATGGAGCTGATTGGGCAGGTCATGCCCGGCGGCATCGTGGGCGGTTACATGGAAGATGGTTTTCCCCTGTATGTTGCCAACGAACGCCTGCTGAAAATGGCGGGATATGAGAGCTACGAGGACTTTGATCAAGATATTCAGGGCCTTGTTATCAACAGCATCCATCCAGAGGACCGAGCGTTTGTGAATGCAGAGATGGCTGAAATTCTTACCCAGGGAGATCAGTACGAAATCGAGTACCGAATGAAGAAAAAAGATGGCAGCTATTTCTGGGTACATGACATTGGGAGACGAACCATAACTGCCGACGGAAGATACGCCATCATCAGTGTATTGATTGACTTTTCTCAGCAGGTCCACGCAAAAGCCTGCTTGGAGTATGCAGCAGTCAGCGATCCCTTGACCGGAATTTACAACCGTAAGGGGGGCCAGTCCCGTATCACCGAAGCCATGAAATATCCTTCCCATTACCTCTTTTTTATGTTGGATTTGGATAACTTTAAGCGGGTAAACGACCTGTATGGCCACAAGCGTGGTGACGAGATCCTCTGCTTTGTCGCCAAACAGCTGACAGAGTCTTTCCGCAAAACCGATATAGTCTGCCGTCTTGGCGGTGACGAATTTGCGGCTTTCATTGCCGACTGCGAAGACGTACAGACAATTCAATGGAAAATTCAGCAGGTGTTGGATTATTACCGAGAAATGATGAAGGAGCGCTGCCCCGCAGCACAGTCCTCTTTATCTGTCGGCGGCGTGGCCGGTCACAAAAGCCGAACCTTTGAAGAGCTGTACCAACTGGCTGATACCGTGCTTTATGAAGTAAAAAACAGACAAAAAGGACAGCAGCAGTTCCGTATTTTGGAATAACGCTCCGATACGGCAAATTCCGCACTGACCGGTGTCCTTTGGGTTTTGCCTTATAAACCGGGATCTGTCCCCTGTCCGCTCGCGCCCAGAATTTAAAATGAAAAACCGTCCGCGGAAAGAACCTTCCTCGGACGGTTTTTTACAAATATGCATCCTGGCAGTTGGCCGAATCCTCAGCAGTACTGTTCCTTCAGCACCGCCATGACGGCATACAGCCGCCGATCCCGGATGGAATAACGCACATATTGCCCCCGCTTCTCCCCTTCAATCAGGCCGGCTCCTTTGAGCTTTTGCAGGTGCTGCGAAAGTGCAGAAGGCGTAATCTGTGGGACCTGCGCAGCCAATTCCCCCACAGTCATGGGACGTTCCAGCAAGGCACAAAGGATGAGTAGACGGTTTTCATTGGCAAGCTGCCCCATGAGCTCTGCCACAACTTTTGCCTTTTCTTTCATCTCCGCGCCTCCTGACTGCAGGCTGTGCAGCAGGGTGGCTGTGTGCCTCTGGCTTTTCCTTTGCAGATCAGCCGCGTCATAGTACCCATGGGGCAGAAGACACACCAGGTACGGGGTTTATAAAGCACCATCACAATCCAGCCAATCAGATTGGACGTCAGCATCATACTGTAAAATCCAAAAGCAAACTGGGCGACCCATGGAGCAAACAGCGTTCCGTGATAGGCCCAGTGCCAGGGGACCCGGAAGACCCAGAACAGCTTGATGGACTGTCCCAAACTCTGAGCACCTGCACCCACCAGATAGGTCACCCACAGCATCTGAAGAAACATGACCAGGAAGAAAATGAGGAAGCCGTAGCGGAACCACGGGTGCCGCATCCATTTGGGGGTGGAGCAATTGCGGGACAGATGCAGCTTTCCTCCCAGCAGCGTCATAAACTGTCCGCGATCGCAGTAACGGTTGCAATAAGTTTTCTTTCCCGTAACAATGGAGATGATCAGCGGCGCACAGAAGAACACCATGCCAAGCCAGGCAAAGAGAATATTAAAAAAACCCAGCAATAAATAGACAGGAGTCACAATCCACAGGTAGTCATACCAATGCTTGTCGCGGTTCATTGTACACTCCCCCTCTCCATAAGACGAATTGCTCCTGCCGGGCACTCCCGGGCACATTTTCCACAGCCTATGCAGCGGGAAGTCTCAACTGTAGCAGTGACGCCCCGCCAGATGGAGATTGCCTCTTTGGGGCATACTTTAACGCAGCTGCCACAGGCAACGCAAAAATTACGGTCTATCAAAGCAAAGTTTTTTGACGGCATATGAGAACCTCCCATATTAACAATTAAGCAATTTCTAATATACTTAATTATTAAATATTTGTCAAGGAGACAGGTATGCTTTTTTCTTGTTTTTTAATTTCTCTGTAAATTGTATACATCTGCTGGAATATATAGAAAAATTTTTAAA